>JRYH01001053.1_pt1 | contig 65980 bp, 63 predicted proteins | sample 235351 | NCBI WGS metagenome assembly JRYH01 (sample SAMN03074221, study PRJNA261480) | activated sludge metagenome | biome: Wastewater Treatment Plant; feature: Wastewater; material: Activated sludge; isolation source: activated biomass of a wastewater treatment plant treating wastewater... ... | reverse complement strand
GGTTGTTCAGAGGTTCCCTAGGTTGCGGGCGGGGTGACGCGCCTGCCGGCTCCCAGATATCATCCGCTGGGCGCCGCCGATTGGGCATCAGCATTCCAATCCCGCGGGGTGCGGACTGGTCCTCTCCGGATGGTTCGGAGGTTCGATCGGCCCGTGGTCGGCTTGCGGCATACAACTGGGCGAAGCGCCGCCAGCCTTCGGGCATGACATGGCCGCCGGGGATATGTTCCGCGGCGGTTGACGCCGCCATGTCCTTCTTCGCAGCACCTGAGGATTTGGACACATCCTCGGAGGTGGCCTTCAACCTTGCGGGAGCTGCAGGCGCGCCCGGCCCGAGCGGCAACGCGCTGATGTGTCGCCGCTCGATCTCCGTGAACTCATGGCTTGCATCGCGTGCGAGCTGCTCGGCGCGACGACGCTGCGATACAGCACCGCGATTTGCTTCAATCAACTGGCCTGCCGCCGCCGCGTCGGCTGCCGTCTCACTGGAGTCGGCGTTGCCGAATTCCTTGGGAATGGCGATACGGACATCGCTTCCGGCAACGGGCGAGCCGTTATCGGGTCTCGCCGCCATCGCGCTGAAGATGTACTCGCCGGCGTCGATCGGGGCATCGACTGTCACGGTCCATGCCCCCTCTTGCGTAACGTCAGCGGAAGCAAACGGCCGATCGAACTGATTGAGCGTGACACGCGCACCGGGAGTACCATGTCCCGCAAAGCGGATACGCCCATCCGGCGCGATCTCGATTTTGGAGAATGTCGGCGGACTTATTGGCTCTTTAGCCGTGACCGGATCGTCCTTGGCGGGCGGTTGCGCCGCGCCATCCTGGGCTCGGGCTGCGATAATCCCAACGAGGCCTCCAACGGGCGCAGGTGCGGGGCGTGGTTCCGTGATGAGGGCGCTGCCACCGATCAGGGTCATCGGCTCGCCTGGAGACGAGAATCCGGGCGCAATACCACTGTATGCGATGCCCACAATTGCCAATCCGGCCGAGATACGCAGCCCCGTCACCACGCCCGAACTCCCCACCACCCGGACGGAACTTCCCGTTGGATGCCACTATATTATAGATCTCGGCTGAGGCCGGACCTCAGCATATGATGCCCCATTAAGCAGGAAAGGGGAACACGGCCAATTTGGCCCTGCTCGGTCACGGCAGCGCCTTATGCAACAAATCATCATCGGCCCACGCGAGTGCGGCTATCTTCCCGACACGCTTTGCCGCTAGTGTCGTGATTGCGAAGTCCGTCACCTTGTGCTGCAGACGCGGAAACGACCTTCGTGATCTGGCGACGCAAGTTAACACCATGAATCTAGTGCAATTCAGATCGAGATGTCCGCATCGCGAGCCAGCCGTGACGACGGCAGCGGACGTCTTGACCATCACACCAGGTTAGATGCCTCTGGCCGCCCGGCGGCACAACCATAAGGACTTTCAGAAAATCACATGCCCACCAAGCCTACGCGCAAATCATCCTCCGGCAATACCGCGCAAATGAACAACGCCAAGACCGCTGCGTCGAAAATCGTGGCGCGCGGTTCCGATGCGAGCCCATCGAAACCCCACAAAGCAAGCACACGCGGCAAGCGCCCGACCAAGGCGGACGCCACAGCGCGGGGCATTGAGAACGTGTGCGTCTACTGTGGGTCGGGCGTTGGCGCCAATCCGCGCTACGCGGAGGCGGCACGCACGCTCGGTCAGTGCCTGGCTGCAACCAATGTCGGGCTCGTCTACGGCGGCGGTGGCCTCGGACTGATGGGAGAAGTTGCGCGGGCGACGCTGCAGGCAGGCGGACGCGTCACTGGCATTATTCCGGAATTCCTCACGCACAAGGAGCACATGCTGCGCGAAGTCAACAAGCTGATGATCACCAAAGACATGCACGAGCGCAAACGGCTGATGTTCGAGCACTCTGATGCGTTCGTGGCGCTGCCGGGAGGCATCGGCACGCTCGAAGAACTGGTCGAGCAGCTGACCTGGTCACAGCTCGGACAACACGCCAAGCCGATCGTCGTGGCCAACATCGCCGGCTTCTGGGATCCCTTCCTCAAGCTGCTCGCGCATATGCGCGATGACCAGTTCATCCGTAACGGCATCAACGTCCACTTCATCGTGGTGGACGACGCCAAGGCCATCGTCCCGGCCATTCTGGCGGCCACGCAGGTCAAGCCGCAGGAGGTGTCGGATGCCGCCATCACGGCGAAGTTCTGAACATCTCCGGGAAATAAAGCGCAACCGCCGGCTTGCGGCGCCATGCCCATACGCTTAATCACGCCGCCATGACAACGCAGACAACGAGCGACACAACACGCCCCCCGCGGGCGACCGACGACCTGACGTCCAAGGAGGCCCTGGATCGTTTGCGCGCGCGCGACAGGCGGTTCGTTGCAGCGGCGATAACGGAGCTGGAACGGCTGACGCCGCGCTCCCCGCGCCTGCTCGAAGCGCTGCAACCCTATCTGGGAACCGCCCTGGTGATCGGCTTCACCGGACCGCCGGGGGCAGGCAAGTCCACGCTCGTCAATGCACTGATCCGCGTGCTCAGGGCGAAAGGCAAGACGGTCGGCGTGATCGCGGTCGATCCTTCGAGCCCGGTATCCGGCGGCGCGATTCTCGGTGACCGCATTCGCATGACGGCGGCGCTGGACGACGAAGGCGTTTTCGTGCGCTCGCTGGCAAGCCGCGGCTATTTGGGTGGTCTTTCTCCGGCCGCGGTGCGCATCATCGACGCGCTCGATGCGGCGGGCTACGACGTCATCATCCTGGAGACGGTGGGAACCGGACAGAACGAGATCGATGTGGCCGAGGTGGCAGACGTCCGCGTGGTGATATCGGCTCCCGGCCTTGGCGACGACATCCAGGCGATGAAATCCGGACTTCTGGAGATCGCGGACATCCTGGTCGTGAACAAGGGCGACAGGGAGGGAGCCGAACGCACGCTGCAGCAATTGACTGGTGCGCTGTCGATCCGGGCCGGGGCGGCGGCCAAGGTGCCGGTCATGAAGACCACCGCAACCAGCGGCGAGGGCGTCGATACCCTGCTCACAGCCATCGAGCGCGTCGGCAACGGTGTTGCCGCGATAGGAGCGACGGAGCGACGGCGGCGGCGTGCGCGTTACCTGATCGCGCGTGCCGCGGCCGATCTCGTCGCCCAGCGCATCCGTTCAGGGGAAGGCGACCGGCTCGACCGTCTCGCTGACGAAGTGCTGTCTGGCCGCACACCAGTGGACGTCGCCGCAACGCGCATTCTTTCTGAACAGAACGATTAGTAGCTGCCTCGGCCAATCCGTCGCCGATGCTGCGCGCGTGCCCTGCGAGCGCCAAATTTCATGATCTGCCTTGCGTCATTCGGCGGCGCCGGAAATGGATCGCGTCACGTGATTGGCGACCGCATGGTCACGCACCAGCTTGTAATTGATGCTGTCGAGCAGCGCCTCGAAGCTCGCATCTATGATGTTGGGCGAGACGCCGACGGTGACCCAGCGTTCGCCCGTCGCGGTGTCGTTACTTTCAACCAGCACGCGGGTCACGGCATCGGTGCCGTGCAGTCCCGTCAGAATGCGCACCTTGTAGTCGACCAGTTCGACGTTTTCGATGTGCTTTTGATAACGGCCGAGATCCTTGCGTAACGCACTGTCGAGCGCGTTGACGGGGCCGTTGCCCTCGGCCACCGTCCAAAGCGGCTCGGCGTCACCGTTGATGAACACCTTGACGATTGCCTCCGATACGGTGACGAGGTCGCCGCGCGCGTTGTGGCGGCGTTCCACCATGACGCGGAAACTATCGACGGAGAAGTAGCGTGGCACGTTGCCGAGTATGCGGCGGGCGAGAAGCTCGAAGGAGGCTTCCGCCGCCTCGTAGGAATAGCCTGCGGCCTCGCGCGCCTTGACCTCGTCGAGAAGAACCGTAACGCGCGGATCGTTCTTGTCTATGGCGATGCCGACGCGCTCCAGAGCATCGAGCACGTTGGATTTTCCGGCCTGCTTGGAAACCAGCACGTGGCGGCGGTTGCCGACGGTCTCGGGCGCCACGTGCTCGTAGGTCTCCGGCTCCTTCAGGATCGCCGAAGCATGAATGCCAGCCTTGGTGGCAAATGCGCTTTCCCCGACATAGGGCGCGTGGCGGCTTGGCGCACGGTTCAGGATCTCGTCGAGCACACGGCTTGCATGCGTGAGGCGCGTCAGCCGCTCCGGCGTAACACGCGTATCGAAGCGATCGGCGAACTCGCTCTTCAGGAGCAGCGTCGGGATGATCGACGTGAGGTTGGCATTGCCACAGCGCTCACCAAGACCATTCAGCGTACCCTGAATCTGGCGACAGCCTGCGCGCACGGCCATCAGGGTATTGGCAACCGCGTTCTCGGTATCGTTATGCGTGTGAATGCCCAGATGATCGCCGGGGATCACCGTCGCGACGTCTTCGACGATTTGGCTAATCTCGTGCGGGAGAGTGCCGCCGTTGGTATCGCACAGCACAACCCAGCGCGCGCCTGCCTCATAGGCGGCGCGGGCAACGGCCAGCGCATACGCGCGGTTGCCCTTGTAGCCGTCAAAGAAATGCTCGCAATCGAGCATCGCCTCGCGCCCGGAGGCGACCACCGCCGCGATCGACTGGCGAACGGATGCGAGGTTCTCATCGTTGGTGATGCCAAGCGCCACGCGCACGTGATAATCCCACGACTTGGCGACGAGGCAGATGGCCTTCGCCTGCGATTGGAGAAGCGCCTGGAATCCGGGATCGTTGTCCACCGAGCGTCCGGCGCGCTTGGTCATGCCGAAAGCAGTGAAGGAGGTCGACCTCAGCTCGGGTGGGGTAGAAAAGAACGCCGTATCGGTGTCGTTGGCGCCGGGATAACCACCCTCGACGTAATCAACGCCCAGTTCATCCAGCACGCGCGCGATGCGGCGCTTGTCCTCGACGGAAAAGTCCACTCCTGTCGTCTGCGCGCCGTCCCGCAGCGTGGTATCGAAGAGATAGAGGCGTTCCTTCATCTCAATGGCTCCTTGAGGCAGCGCCCGGCTTGGCGAGAGGCTTGATCATCGTCGTATTGGAAAGCCACACGTCGCCGATCGGCACGGTGTTGCGGCGCACGTCGGCATAACCGCGGCGAGAAAAGAATTCGTGAGCGGTGTCACTGGTGTCGACCGTCAGCGTCTCGGCGCCGCGGGCCTTGGCAAGGCGCTCCAACGCATCAACGAGTGCTGAAGCCACACCCTGGCCGATCGCGTAGGGATGGACATAGAGCATGTCGATCTCGGCGTTACTGGCCAGGCTGGCGAAACCCAGGATCTCACCGTCCTGCTCGATGAGGATCGTGACGTTCTTGCCCAATCGATCGGCGAAGGCTTGTGCGTCGGCAGCGCGTGTGATCCAGGCGAGACGCTGCTCGTCGTCGTACTCGTCCTGGGTCAGCTCTTCGATCGCCTGGGCGAACAGATCCTGAAGGCGCGGCGTATCCGCGAGCAGGAAGGGACGCAATGGAAGTGCGCTCATCGCTTCATCTCCCACATTGTCTCGATTTCGCCGGTCTCAGGGTTTTTGGAATCCTTCAGCTGGATGCCCTGGGCGGCGAGCTCGTCGCGGATGCGGTCGCTTTCGGCCCAGTTTTTCGCCTTGCGCGCTTCGAGGCGGGCGGTGATGAGCCCATTGATGCGCTCCTTCTCAGCTTCATCGAAGGCCATCACTTCGTGACCAGGACTGAGTTCTTCGACTGTCTCGTTATCGTAGAGCCCCATGAATTGAACAGTGGCCTTGAGTTGAGCCGCGCTGTGCTCGTTACGCGCAGCGGACTTCATCAGGCCGTGCAAGATCGAAATGGCGCTCGGCGTATTGAGATCGTCGCTCAGGGCGGCAACCACCTCGTCGTTCGGCGCGTCCGCCGAGGGCACATCACGCAAGAGCCGCGAGAGATCCCATAGCATATTGCGAGCCTGGACGAGGCGCTCGACAGTCCAGTCGATCGGCTGGCGGTAATGCGTGCCGAGCATCGCAAGGCGGATCACCCGACCATGCCATTGATTTGAACCGAAGCTCTTGGTTTCTAGCAGCTCATGAATCGTGATGAAGTTGCCGAGCGACTTCGACATCTTCTCGCCTTCCACCTGCAGGAAGCCGTTGTGCATCCAGTACTTGGCCATCAGCGGCGTATCGTGAGCGCAGCGCGACTGGGCGATCTCGTTCTCGTGGTGAGGGAAGGCCAGGTCGATGCCGCCGCCGTGAATATCGAACATCAAACCCAGATGTTTCCTCGACATCGCCGAGCACTCGATGTGCCAGCCCGGGCGGCCTTCGACGGGGATGCCGCAGGGTGACGGCCAGCCCGGCTCTCCCGGCTTCGACGGCTTCCAGAGCACGAAATCCATCGGCCCCTTCTTATAAGGGGCGACCTCGACGCGGGCGCCCGCCTCCATCTCCTCCAGTGAGCGGTTCGACAGCCGGCCGTAGTCGGGCATCGAGGCGACATCGAAAAGAACATGGTTCTCGGCGACGTAGGCATGCCCCTTGGCGACCAGCGCCTCGCACATGGCGACCATCTCGGCGATGTGGCCGGTGGCCTTGGGCTCCACTGTTGGTTCGAGCACGCCCAAGGCCGCAATGTCCTTGTGGAACTGCTCGGTTGTCTTGGCGGTGACTTTGGCGATCGCCTCGTTGAGGGGCAGGTTGGGGTATTCCTGCGCGGCGCGGGCGTTGATCTTGTCGTCGACGTCGGTGATGTTGCGGGCATAAGTGACGTGGTCGGGCCCATAGACGTGGCGCAGCAGCCGGAACAGCACGTCAAAAACGATGATCGGGCGCGCGTTGCCGATGTGGGCATAATCGTAAACGGTCGGCCCGCAAACATACATGCGCACGTTCGCTGGATCGATCGGCGCGAACGTTTCCTTGCGACGCGTCAGCGTGTTGTATAGCCGCAGCGGCATTTCGGCCCCTTCTGGTCGGTCCCATGGCACATCGACGCAACGCCGACCCGCTCAAGGGCCCCTGCACGAGCGCACGCACCTTCCTCGCGGCTGGCGGGGCGGTCTCCGATCCGATGAAGGCATGGGATGAGGCGCGCGCCAGCCGGAAAAGCTAGCCCGGGATAATAATGCCGCAACGAATGTTGACAGCTTCTTTCGACGCGCATCGTTTCATGGCGTGGTTATGGGCGCTGGCGCCCAGCCCGTCAAGCGCTCCAGCGCACGCGAAACCAAGTGTTAACACGCTGTTGCGTGCGCCGGCTCGCCACGCGGTTGTCCAACTCCCGCCCTCTTCGCCGTGTCATCATCCTTTCGGAGATAGAGGTGAATCTCATGCAGCGACAGACTGTCTTTCCAGCCCTTGCCTGCGCCATCGCCGCGATGGGGCTTATGGTTGCCCACGGAACATCTGCGCTGGCTGATGCCAAAAAGAAGGCTCCAGCGCCGGCCAAGGTCACCGATGCCGAGCAGGCGGCGGTCTCCTCAGGCGTACTGACGCAGCAGGAAGCCAGGCTCAGCTGCAAGCGGATGGCAGGGCAGATGCAGATCCGCATCCTCGAGCACAGAGGCGGTGGCGCCAAGCGGCAAAGCTCGAGCGCGGCTCAGGGGCTGCAGAGCACGGTCGTGCCCCTCTTCGGCGGATCGCAGCGGGGAGCCGACGCAGCAAGCGACGCGGCGCGTGATCTCGCCAGACTGAAGGCCATGAACGAGATTCTCATCTCGCGAAACTGCCCGCACTATGATCTGGCAGCGGAGCTGGCGATGGATCAGGGCGCACCGACACCGCGGCTGATCCGGTCGAAGCAGCAGGGAGCCAAGAAGAAGCCGTAGTGTCTCATCGGCTCAGTGCGTCTGCGTTTGTTCGCGTTTCTGTTCGAGCCTTGTCATCGTTCCCGGCCCTCATGGCGCGGGGAACCACCGGGACGTGCGCCCCGCGACATAGTAGGCGAGGAGGCCGACCCATTCCTTGGCCGCAAGATCGAAGCGCTGCAGCCCGGCGGGCAGGCTCTGGAACCAGCGGCTCAGATCCTCACTGCCGCGCAGGCGGAAATCGACCGGATAAGCAATCACGTCGAGCCCCGCCTTGCGGAAAACACCGACCGCACGCGGCATGTGATAGGCCGATGTGACGAGAAGCCAAGTTTCACCCGGTTTCGCTGCAATCAGGGGTAGCGTCATCGTCGCGTTCTCATAGGTATTTCGCGAGCGCGTCTCCACGACGAAGCGATCTTTGGCGATGCCCAGCTCCCGAAACAGAGTGGCCACGGCCGTCGAGCCTTCCCGATCATCGCCATAGAGCCGTGCGACACCGCCCGTTATGACGACCCTGGCCTGCGGATGAGCGTTGGCCAGCCGTAGCGTCTCGGTGATGCGCTCGGCCGCTTCATTGAGTGCAAGAGCACCCCGGCCAGCAGACACCCAGCCATCCTCTGCACCGCCCAGTAGGATGATACCGGCCACCGGATCTGCAATATCGGCCGGCGATCTTGCCTCAAAGCGCTGCTCGAGCGGCAGTACGAGAACGTTCGCCAGCGGTGACAGACCGGCCACAAACAAGCACGTCACGCCGGCAATCGAGAGCGCGAGGCCCAGGCGGCGAAAACGGGCAGCGCATGCACTCACAACAAGGCCTGCGACGGTGCCGAGCCACATGAGGCTCGATGGCTGCAGCACAAACGTGAGTATCTTGGAAAGGGTATAGAACATGCCACCTACCGCAACGGCCGGGGCGAGGGTCCCCCGACGATAAAGCATCGGACAATACCCTGACGGCGGGCGCCGCGCTCGTCGTGCGTCCAATACGGGTGCGATTGGTAATTATACCGCCGACAGTCCGTTTGCCCCGGTTGCTCTGAGGCGACATACTGCGGGTACCTTGTGACGATTGTGCGATCAGCGGCGGTCGGGATTGATGCTTCGTCGCATGCCAGCCTGCCCGACACCTCAGGTGCGTTGGGGCGGGGTCGATGCAGGCGGCCGCCACACGGGAAGCGGAAAGAAACGAACCACACGGCGCGCGCGGGGAGGACTGTTTCAGACATGCTGCCGCTCCAGATCTCGCCTCGGGGAAACGGGCAGCCCCCCGCGCCGCCTGCAGGTGCGCAGCCACAAGCCGGCGCACCGGGCGGTGCTGCATCGAACCTGCCGGCCGGGCCGTCGCCGGGGGCGCCTTCCAATTCGCTCAGCGGGCCGACCGACCTCGCGTTCTGGCAGCGATGGGCGAGCGATGTCTACGACGCACTGATGCGCGAAGTAGGAAATCTCTTGTCATTCTGGACCGCGGTGCAAGTCGGGCTGATCGTGCTCGCCTACCTCGCCGCGGTCGCGCTGACGCAAGTCCTGGAGCCGCGGCTCGAGGCACGACTGAGACTTATTCACAACCAGCCACGGCTGCTGCGCGCCCTCATCGTTCCGTTGCGCCGGCTGAAATGGATCCTGTTCGCCCTGCTGCTATGGCTCGTCGTCGTCGCGATGCGGGCCTGGACATGGCCAAGCCGCAGCTATCTGATCGGGATGGCAGCTTCACTGGCTGCGGTCTGGGTGGTGATCTCCATCCTGTCGCGCCTGATCCGTAATCGCTCATTGGCAAACATCTTCGCCATAGCGGCCTGGTCCACCGTGGCGCTGGTCCTGGTCGGGCTCGCCGACGATGTGGTTCGACTGCTCGATGCAGCCGCAATCCCGATCGGCCAGACACGGCTGTCGCTGCTGCTGGTTTTCAAGGGAGCGCTGCTGCTCGGTGCGTTCGTCGGGATCGCTTCGTTTGCAAGTGATCTCATCGAGCGGCGCCTCGGCAGCACACTCGAAGTTTCACCGACCGCCATCGTGCTGATCGGCAAGGCGCTGAAGGGCGCTGCCTTAACGATCGCCGTCCTCGCAGCATTATCGCTGATCGGGGTCGACCTGACGGCGTTGGCCGTATTCTCCGGCGCGCTCGGCATCGGCATCGGTATCGGTCTGCAGAAACTCGCCTCCAACCTGCTTTCCGGCGTGATCATCCTGCTCGACCGCTCGATCAAGCCCGGTGACGTGATTACCGTCGGCGACACGTTCGGCTCGATCAGCTCGCTCAATGCCCGCTACGTTTCGGTCGTTGCGCGCAACGGCGTCGAATACCTGGTGCCCAATGAGACATTCATTACCGAACCGGTGGTCAACTGGTCATATTCCAACAGGTTCGTACGCATCGATGTCACATTCGGAGTGTCCTACGACAGCAACCCTCACGACGTTCGCCGCATTGCCGTCGACACCGTCAAAAAGGTTCCGCGGGTACAGCATATGCAGCATCCAGTCTGTCACATCACGGGGTTCGGCGATTCCTCGGTCGACTTTGTACTGCGATTCTGGATCGAGGATCCGCAGGCTGGCGTGACGAACGTACGTGGCAACGTATATCTGGCGCTCTGGGATGCGTTCAAGGAGGCGGGTATTGCAATCCCGTATCCACACCGTGAGGTCATCATCAAGCCCGGAGCCGGCGCAGCGGAGCTGTTCAGCGGAACGCCCGGGCCACCCGTCGGGAAGGCGGGAGACGGCGTGTAACCCCCCATGAGACGCCGCCGGTAAAAAAGCCGGTTCTGCGTGCGTCAGCGGGCGCGGGCCTCGAACAGTGCGACGACCCCCTCCTGGCGCAGGACGACGGCGTCGAATCGGTGCGTCATGGCGTCCTCGAGATCGCGATAGGTGTCGCCAGAATTTGAGAAGATGCCCTTCGCGTTGTAGATCGCCATCAGGCGGCGGGCAGCGGCATTCATCGCGACATCGCGGCCGAGGATGGTCGCGCCGAACACGTGCGCTCCAGGCGCCAGATGCGGCATCAGGTGGTCGAAGACGACCGCCTTTTGGGCAATCGTTCCGGGCAGACAATGCAACAGGTAGCACAGGCCCGCAGACGTGAAGGGGCCACCCAAATCGCCCCGCAGCGGCTCCAGAACATTGGCCTTCACCGTGCGCGGCGCCATCCGTGCGATGCGTCGCGATGCACGCTCAAGACAGCTCGGATTGAGATCGACGCGTGTAATGGAAGGGTTTGCCACCGGCCAATGCGCACGGGCGAGGAAGTATCCCGACCCGACGCCGATATCGACGTGCTTAGCGGTAACGTTACGATCATAAAGCCGCGCGATCTGATGGGTAGGACATCGCCATATCCAGTGATTAGAAATGCCGTGCACGACGATGTCGTAGACGCGGAGAGACAGGGGCGAATAAACCGCCTGGCCCGCGTGCACCTCATCCTGCGTCGGCGTCATCACCGCTCCATTCCCACTTTCATGCCGCCCCCTCCCCAAACGGCCCTCAACGGTCCCAACGTTCCACGACAGTCCTGGGGATGAAAGCGGCGAAATCGCGCCGCGTGCGTCCCGATTCGCCATGCATGCTATAAAGAATCACTCATTCTTTCCCGATTCCAACCTATGAGGGTCATTTGCCGCCCGGTAACGACACGCTCGAAGCTCCCAGCAGAGTTCCCTGGCCGCCCATCCTGCTGGTTGCGGTGGTGGCGGCGGCGGCGCTGCTCATCCGCGTCTATCCCCTGCGCTGGCCGGGGCTCGACGACGTCTATGCGCGTTTCATCGGACTGGCGATCGGGGCAGCTGGCTTCGCGCTCATCATATGGGCGGCCCTGACGATGTGGCGGCACAAGACAACTGTACTGCCGAACCGCAGCGTCAGCGAACTCGTCACCGACGGTCCGTTCCGGTGGCGCCGCAATCCGATCTACCTGGGCGACGCGCTCGTCCTGCTCGGCGTCGCGGAAATGACGAAGAACATCTGGTTCGCGATCCTGGTGCCGGTGTTCATGTTGCTGGTCACATGGCTCGCGATCCTGCCGGAGGAGCGGCATCTGGAAGCGAAGTTCGGCGATCGCTGGCGGGCGTACCGCGACGCGACGCGGCGCTGGATCTAAAGGTGCAATATCCGAGAGCTTCACGATGAGCACCGACTGGCAGGAAAAAGAACGCGAATTCCTGACGAGCCTCAAGGCCAATACCGGCCGCGATCTCGGCGAATGGATGCGCGTGATCGCCGCTCAGAACCTGCCGCACCGCAACGACATCATCGACTGGCTGCGCCAGCAGGGATTTCCCTTCGCGCGCGCCTCGTGGCTGGAGCGCATCCACCACAACCAGGGCCGCCCGATCTACCTCGATCCGGCAGAACTGACACCCAACGCAGCGCCGATCGAAGCCGAGGCCGAAGGCGCCCTGCAGCGTGTCGCCGCCGGTGGGAGCCGCACGGTCTTCGTGGCTGCGCCAACCACGGCCGATGCTCCGCCCCGGCAGCCCCCTACCCCGGCGCGCTCAGTGCCACTGCCACGCATCGCCGCCGAGACGCCCAGGCCCGCCGCTCCTCGAAGCGAACCTGGCGCGGATGCACCGGACAACCTGGCAACTGGGCCGGTTGCAGATGCGCGGTCCGTATCAGGCGGCGAGGATGATCCGTCTGCCGCTGATGTGACTCTGCAATCACAGAGCAGCCTACCTTCGGCACGGTCGGCTCCTTCACCTGAAGCTGCGCAGGCTGTCGGCGCCGTTACGCCTCCCCCGCACCGCGGACAAACGACGGATGGGCAGACGGGGAACGGGCAGACGGCAGACGGGCAAACGCCGGAGATCGAGGATGTGCTCGCCAGGGCCAAAGCATATCGGCCGCTTGCGATGCACCTTTTGAGGATGATCAAGGGCGCGGTCCCGGACCTGGAGATCGCGCCTGGGCCGAGTCATCTCCTTCTTTCCAGGGGCAACGCGGCGTTCGCCCTCATTGCCGTCAGCGGCAGGGATATTCGTCTCGCTTTGCGGCTTGGATCTCAGGTTGCATGCGCGCCCCTTGGGCCGGTGAAACTGCCGGTGACTTTGGCGCGGGCCGCGCACGCCATGACGCACATGGCGGTGCTTACCGATGCTCGCCAGCTCGACGCGTCATTAATTGACTTGGTCCGCAGGGCCGCGCGCGGCTGAACGCTTGAGGAAGGACACTCCGCGCACCATCTATTTGCCTTGATTATCCTGCTCCCTGGGCGGGACGCGGAGGAGTAACGATGGCGACCAACGTAAGGCAGTCGGGCGGCCGGGGCTTTGCTCCGCTGGTTCTGGTTGCCTATGCGACCGGCGGACTGATCGTAGACGCTCAAGCACAAACCGCACAGCGCGACGGCATTGCCGAGCTGCTCGCGCGCACCGGTGTCGTCGCGCGCGCAGACGCTGCAGACTCCAAGAAGGCCGACGTCGACGGAGCCGGAAAGGTTGATGCACCAACGGTCGCACCTGTTCCGGAACGCGATCCCCGCGAGGGCGAGGAGAGCTACGAGCAGGCCAAGCGGCTGATGCAGGCTGTCGATGCGATCCTGCGCGACACCGCCGACCAGCGTTCGCAAGCTGGCAAGCTGCCACGGCGGGAAGATTTCCTCGTGCCGCCGATCTGGACGGAAACGCGTGAGGACCGCGAGGCCAAGATCCGCAATCTACTCGATGCCGCGCTCGGCATCGTCACCGATGTTCCCGTCGTCGAGGTGCAAAAGAAGGTCGAGGGGCTGCGCAACAACATCCGCGAGCTCGAAGACAGGATTGTCCAGCTCAAGGAGAGACAACTCACCGCGCCGAAGGATGCGATGCTGCCAGGCGTGTTGACGGATACGGTTTCCAGTCTGGACGCCAACATCAAGGACGCCGAGGCGCGCATTCTCGCCAACCGCAGCGAGATAGCCAAGGCCAAGGACGAGATCCGCGAGGCGCTCAGGGCTTCGGGCGTGACGCTCGGACCGCAGCAGGTCGACCTGCTGCTCGACAGCGTTCTCTCAGGCGATCTTGTGCGCCTTGTTGCCGTGTTCAACGCGGCCAAGGTGATCGACCAGCAGCTTTCCAAGCTGATGGCAGCTTCTGGCGACAACATGAACGCAACCCGGAAGTATTTCGCCATGCACGCGGCGCTGTTCGCGATGCTGGTGCACGCGCAGGATGCGACGATCGAAAAGATCGATACACAGTACATGCCGAAGCTGGACGCGATCCTGAAAGACATCAACGCGGCGCGCGCCAAGACCCAACAGCTGATGAAGGCGGAGAACCGTCCCGACCAGCGCCGGGCCCTGGACTCCAATCTGGAGAGCCAGCGGATCGCGGAGGATGCAGCGAAGGGCTACCGCAAGTATCTCAACCAGCAGCGCGAACAGATCGCACGAGCGCGCAGCCGAGCTGTGCACGATCTTAGGATCGCCGACAACACCTTCGAAACGGTCGAGGCGAGCTTCCAGTTGCGCAACCTGATGCGCGACAGCGCCGCCTCGTTCGAAGCAATCCAGAGGCTAGAGGCACCTACGTTCGACCAGATCTTCAAGAACGAAGAGTTGCGCCGCGAGTTCGAGAACCTCACACGCAAGCTCGATGCCCCGACGAGTTGATGGGCATCGGTTCTGGAGCAGCAGGTCAGGTCTTGAGGAACCACATCTGGCCGTAGCGGCCTGCTCTAATCTCTTTGTTTGAGAGCCTCAATCACGACACGGCCGCCAGCCTCACAGCAGCCACACCGCTGCCAACCCGAGGAAGGCGAAGAAGCCGACCACGTCCGTCACGGTGGTGACGAACACGCCTGAGGCCGGCGCAGGATCAAGGTCGAAATGATCCATCACGAGCGGGATCAGGATGCCGGCAAGTGCGGCTGCGATCATGTTGACGATCATGGCTGCGGCAATGACCGCGCCCAGTTTGTTCGAACCGAACCAGACGTAGACCACTATGGCCATGATGACAGAGAGAATTGCACCATTGACGATGCCGACCAGAAATTCCTTCCCGATGACGCGCGGGGCGTTGACGCGACCAAGCTTGTTCGTGGCCAATGCGCGCACGGTGACGGTCATGGTCTGCGTGCCGGCGTTGCCGCCCATCGAAGCGACGATCGGCATCAAAACCGCAAGTGCCACCATCTGTTCGATCGTCGCATCAAATAATTGAATCACGAAGGACGCCAGGATCGCAGTGCCCAGATTGACGATCAGCCAGGGCACGCGCGAGCGCGCGATCCAATAAACGCTGTCGGCCAGTGTCTCGTCACCGACGCCGGCCAGCGCCTTCATGTCCTCTTCGGCCTCGTCCTGGATGACGTCGACGACGTCGTCGACGGTGACGACGCCAACGAGGCGCTCGTTCTCATCGACGACGGGCGCGGACATCAGGTCGTGGCGGCGGAACTGTCGAGCGACCTCCTCCTGATCCTCGGTCGCGAGCACCAGATGGCGTTCGGTGTTCATGATCGCCTCAACGCTGACGTCGCGCTTGGTGCGCAACAGTCGCGACAGCTCGACAGCACCGAGCACGCGGTAGCTCGGATCGACGACGAAGATTTCGGAGAACGTCTCGGGCAGATCCTCGGTGTCGCGCATGTAGTCGATCACCTGGCCGACGCTCCAGAACGGCGCCACGGCGACGAAGTCGGCCTGCATGAGGCGGCCGGCCGTCTCCTCGGGATATTCGAGGTTCCGCTCCAGGGCAGCGCGTTCGCTTGTCGGCAACTGCGCCAGGATTTCCTGCTTGTCGGACTCCTCCAGATTCTCGAGCAGATAGGCGGCGTCGTCGGTGTCCAGCTCCTTGACCGCCTCGGCGAGCAGTGCGTTGGGCAGCGCCTCGGAGAGCTGGTCGCGGACCGTCTCGTCGAGTTCGGAAAAGACCTCGAAATCGAACTTCGGGCCAAGCGTTTCGATCAGCGCGACGCGTTCGTCGGCGTCGAGCAGCTCGATCAGATCTGCAAGATCGGGCGTCTTCAGCTCGGAAACGAGAGCAAGCACGCGATCACGTTCGCCCGTTTCAAGGGCGTCGCTGACATCGCGCACGAGTGCCACGCGCGCGCCCTCGTCGTCGATCTCGACCTCGTCCTGAAGCTGATCGGACATTCGCAGCACCTTGCCGTTGGTGGCCGGAAAAAACCGCCCCTTCCTGCCATCACCGAAACACGAACTTGATGAATTGTGCGCGTCTTAGCACATTCACCCGGCGTTTCGCATAGTGCGGCCTGTTTGCAACAGTTTGCAGAGGTCCGCGGGGTGACCCAACAAACCTGATCCAGGAAATGCTATCTGAGTGGTCATGAGTTTGGCGGCGCGTTGGAGGCGCCGCAGTCTGGTTGGCCGCGAGGCCGGCCCCCATTACCTCACACCTATTCGGACCAGAACCTCATGTCGGCAGGTCACTTCGCTGCTTCAATTCTATCGTCCCTGGCGCTGCTTGCCTCACCCCTCATCGGTGGTGCCGCGCAGGCCGCATGTGACGAGAAAACCGCCCTCGGCGTCGAGCGGGTCGTTGAAATCGACACGAAGGACGGACCGCGGCTCGGTCATGTCCAATACAAGGACATCGATTTCCTGAAGCCCGGCGAAGTGGTCCTCACGTTTGATGACGGGCCGTCGCCGCAGACGACCCCGGCCGTACTCGAGGCTCTCGCCGCGCATTGCACCAAGGCGACCTTTTTCATGGTCGGCCGCATGGCGGTGGCCAGCCCGGAGCTGGTTCGCAGAATCGATTCGATCGGCCATACGGTCGCCTCCCATACCTGGTCGCACAAGAACCTCAAGCGGCAGTCGGCGAGCAGTGCCGAACGCGAGGTGGAACTCGGGCTGAGCGCGATCACGGCAGCGCTCGGCAAACCGATCGCGCCCTTCTTCCGCTTTCCTTACCTGAGTGATCCGCGCGGCGTGATCGGGCACCTGGAAGAGCGGAACCTGGCCATCATATCCATTGATGTCGACAGCTACGACTGGCGTGCACGTGCGCGTTCGACAATGCACCGCAACGTGCTCTCGCAGCTGGATAGTCGCGGCAAGGGCATCATCCTGTTCCACGACATCCAGCGCGTGACGGCGTCGAGCCTGACCGACCTGCTCGATGAACTGAAGCGCCGCAAATACAAAGTCGTGCACCTCGTACCCAAAACCACGGCGGCGACGCTTGCCCCGTACGACGAAATGGCCAGCAAGCTGCTCGCGAAGAGCCAGTTGACGGCGGCTCAGAAACCGTTGACGACGCGGTCCATGGTCTGGCCGGTGACGGCGGGTGGCAATCCTCCAGATGCGACGGTGACGCGCCCCGAAATTCAGGGCAGCTACGCTGCTGCCAAGGACGAAAATCGGGTGGCCCAGCCAGCGCAAACTCCCAGCCGTGCCGACGAGGCGCATTCGGAGCGCGCTGCTTCGGCACGGCCTGCACCGCGCCCGCGTCCGGAGCCAACCCTGATGGAATTGATGTTCGGCCCGCTCCAATGATCGACAACGGACGGCGCCAGAGGGCGCGGCAGTGGCGGCAACAGCGTCCTGAGGATCTTGCGAGCTATCCTCCTGAATTGATTTGTATTTTGCCTTCGATTCGCAAGTGCTGCAATTTGCTGGTGTTGCAGGGCGGGCTCTCCGGCACCCCTTTATAGATTAGAATATGTGGCAAACGGCCCGCGATGCCTTGCCGACGGACCCGAAATGCCCGATTTTGCGTCGCATGCGGTGGTTCGGTCTGCGATTAGCGCTTCGCCCGATCCCCTAGAGCAGGGTCAGGTTCCGATTGAAAAACGTCTGGCTTTGCGGGTGCTCCATTTTTGTTTTTGAGAGACTGATCGGCGCCTGCGATGGATGCACAATTCCTTCCAACTAAGCCGATCGGACTTCAGGGAATTACGAGCAGCGCGACGCCAATGAAACGCTTTGTGGTCTGGAAGAGAGGCGTGCGGATTGCAGCAGCCGTACTGGCTGTGGCGACAGTCGCGATGACGTCTGCAGCGCTGGCTGAGACGGCTGAGCGAGCCTCGACCGGCGAAGCATGTGCGGCCAGCGACGGTGGGCTTGGCGTCGCCCGTATGGTGGAGATCGATCCGAGCGCCGGACCGCTGTTCGGAGATATCACCGCGCAGGTCAGGGAGCAGAGCTTTCTCAAGCAGAAGGAAGTCGTGCTGACCTTCGACGACGGCCCTATGCCGTGGGTGACGAACTCCATTCTCGATACGCTCGACAAGTTCTGCACGAAGGCCACATTCTTCTCCGTCGGCAAAATGGCGATCGCCTACCCTGCGACGCTGCGCAAGATCGTCGAGCGGGGGCATACGCTGGGTGGCCATACTTGGTCGCACCCGCTCAATCTCAAGCGGTTGGGGCATGACGCTGCAATGGCCGAGATCGAGAAGGGTATAGCAGCCGTCTCGTTGGCCAGTGGCGGTCGGGCCGCGCCGTTCTTTCGATTCCCGGGCCTCAGCGACAATGCAAAAATGCTGTCGGCCCTGCAAAAGCGGGGAATCGCGTCGTTCTCCGTCGATGTGGTTTCCGACGACAGCTACATCTCCAATCCGGCAAAGCTGATTGCGACGACACTGTCGCGTGTGGAAGCGCGCAAGGGCGGCATACTGCTGTTCCACGACATCAAGCCGGTTACGGCGAAAGCGTTGCCGACGCTTCTCGGCGAGCTCAAGAAGCGCGGTTATCGGGTCGTTCACATGCTGGCAACGGCAAACGTGAAGCCACTGCCCCAGTTCGCTGACGAATTGCAGCCGGTGCTGGCGAAGAAGGATCCGCCACAGGGGCAGGCTGCGGCGAAGGCTGCGATGTTGCCGTTCTTCGGTACGATCGGTCCGGAGCGCGTCGAAAGAGCATCTGGCGAAACCCTGCAGCCGGCTTTGAGCGGCCTGAAGGTCGATATGGTCGCGCCCGCCCCGCGTGACAGGACCATTTCTCCCAAGCTGCCCGGCAAAAAGGAAATCGGCAACAAGCCACCGGCTGGGGCAGCCGCGTCACCAAAGCCGCCGGGTGATGGCGCCAGCGGCCAGAAGTCCAACGACAAGACACCGCAGGGTCAAGAACACGCGGCGCATAAGGCGGACAATGAACAAGGATCCGCCGTTACACTGCATAATAACAAGACGAGCGAGACGTGGTCGGCGCAGACTAGGCGCGAGCGGCTCAGCCGCACCCTGATCGACTGAGATCGATCGAATTTACCGTTCCTGCTCGTCAGCGACTCGGAAGCAGCGTCCTGATTATCGCCGTCTCGGCCTTGAGCGCCTCGATCCTGCGTTTCGCGCCGGCCTCGCCGTCGCTGCCATGCGCGATCTTGATCTTGAACAGCCCGCCTGGCACGGGGCCATCGATGATGGTGGCGTCTGCGGCAGACAGTGCGCGCGAGATGTCGGCAAGGGTTGCACTTTCCTGGAAAGCAATCAGGGCCACCGTACCGGGCGCCGCTGTCTGCTGCGGGCCGGACGCAGTCTGATAGCCACCGGGGGCTTGGGGGTAGGTCAGCATCGTGCCGAGGACCGCGGCCTGCACGAGGACGACCGCCGCGGCAGCTATCGTGGCATAGCGCACGGCGGCCGGCGTCGGCGCCGTGAAGAACTCGCGGATACCGGTCAGCAGGCCACGGCTCCTGGCTCGCACTCTCGCTATCGTGGGAGGCTGCTCAGCGGCGATGGCCTCGAAGATCCTATCGGCGGAACGGGCGGAAGGAAAACCCAGCGCCTCATTGACACTGACGGTTGCCGCGCGCTCGTCGCGTGCCAGCTCGATGTGCTCGGCAAAGTCGGGATTGCGCTTCAAATAAGCCTCCACGCGCCGCGCATCCTCGACGGAAATGCGACCCGTCACGTAGAACGGCACCAACATTTCTATCTCTTCGCGTTCGGTTTGGTTCGTCGTCCGTTCGGTCATGGCCAACCTCGATCGATGCCCCTGGCGAGCATCAGCTCCGACAGCTTCTTGCGCGCGTAGAACAAGCGTGTCTTCACGGTATTCTCCGGGATGCCGACGATCTCGGCGACCTCACTCACTGACATCTCCTGGTAGTAGACGAGATCGACGATCTCGCGGTGCTCGGTAGAGAGCCCGTCCAGGCAACGGCGCAGTGCCGCAGCCTTGTCCTGCTTCTGGGCAACGACCTCGGGATCATCGTCCTCGTCGGCGATCTCGGCGGCGGCATCCTCGTCCCAACCCAACTCGCGGCGCTTGCGCAGGCGGCTGATGGCGCGGTTCCTGGCGATGGATAGCAGCCATGTGCCGACCTGGGAGCGGCCCTCGTATCGTCCGGCATTGCGCCAAACCTCCATGAACACTTCGTTGGTCAGCTCCTCCGCCTGGGCCTCGTCACGAATGAGACGCATGAGGAAACGGAACAGCCGGACCTGGTGGCGGCCGATCAGCGTGCGCAGAGCGAGTTGGTCCAACCCTGCTATGCGGCGGATCAGTTCGGCATCGTCGGTCGAAGGGGTCATGTGAGCCTCACGCGACACCCCGCGTCCGCCTCTTTGTCGCTGCGTGGCGCAAATCGGTTCACAGTCGCGACGAGGGTGGGCCGCCGACCCTCCTGACGGGGATGAAAATCAAGATGTAACAATAAATTATAGAACATTGCACAGCCTTACAGAGATGCTCCGGGTCGGGTGGAGGTGGAGACACATCGACCATTGTGACGTACTCCAAGTGCCCGTTTGGTGGGTCTGGCTCGCGCCTTCGCTGGAAGCTGCCGCGTTTCCATCTCGGCCGATCAGACCTTTAGACCCTCCGTCCAGATAAGGACCCCGACCGGGCCGTCATAAAAACTGCCGAGGTCGAATTGTCGCCGCCCCGGATCGTGCTCATGTTTCGTGGAAACACGTCCACGTTCCAATCCTTTGTTTGGAACATGCTTGTCACGCTGAACCGCGGCACACTTCAGCTAAACATGCCTTAGATCGCGTTCATGTTTGACTGAAACATGAACGCGATCCAGTACCTTGTTTTGAGCATGTTTTTCACGCTGAACCGCTGCACATTTCAGCTAAACATGCTCTAACGGATCAGCATTCTGGGAGCCATAAGGCCGCGAGGCAACCGGCAAGCGGGGCTCATTGCCCGGCGCAGGCGCGGGTGCCTGATGTCAAAGCTGGCCCCTGACGAACCCGTCAGCGCCTTTGATGCGCCATCGCCGCCTGAACCGCAGGCCGCGCCTTCATGCGCATCATGTGTTCATCGACCCGCGGGTGGCGCCCAGGCGGAACACCGTCACCCTTGCGCCAGAGCGCGGCCATGAACAGGTAGGGATCGCAGATCGTGTACTGCTCCCCCATCACCCAGGGACCTTTGAGGAACTCGTTCTCGATAAGATCGAATGCCTCGCCCACCGTGTGCGGCAGTTTCCGCTTCATATCGTCGAACGAAGCCTGCTCATCCGCCCAGCGGTAGGAGCGGCGGCCATGCGCGTGTGCGACGTGCACGGTGGCGCATATAAAGGCATTGAAGGACTGCATTTGCGCAATCTCGAAGGGATCTGTGGGCATCAGGCCGGCCTGTGGAAAGACCTGCGCAATATATCCAAGGATCGCAGGCGCTTCCGTCAGAATGCCGCGATCCGTCACGAGTGCCGGTACGCGACCTTTGGGATTGACGGCGAGAAAATCCGGCTGCCTCTGCTCGCCGGCGATGAGATCGATTTTGACGGCCTCATACGCGGCGCCGACGTCTTCCAGTGCGATGTGCGGAGCGAGTGCTGCGGAACCTGGTGCGTAATAAAGTTTCATCATGGTTGTGGCCTGTCGATCTCAATCGTCGTCGTGCATTACGGATCGCAAATGCGAAATGCGCTGCGCGGGGAATGGTGAGCCATTTATGTGCGTGGCCATCGGCGGGGCAAATGATTGCGCACGAGGCATGCTTTGGAAACCGGCCAACACGACATGTTTGGCCGGCCCTGTCGCGGCAAGCATCTTGGTCAGCACGCACAGCGCGGGATCCTGGCGGAGAGCGGGCACCAGCTCCTGCACGCACCAGGCGCCGAAGGCCTCGTCATTGTGCGATGCATCGCAACACGTCACATGTATCAGCGGCGAGTCCTCAAGTCCTGCGGGCCGTCCCCCTTCGATGCGCCATTCTTCCGCAGCGATAAAGCTGCGCTGGCCGATGCGGCGGCCCATCATCTCGCGCGTCAGCGGCGTCTGACGCGGTTTGATCTGCGCCGGGCTGGGATTGAGGAAGACCTGCGTGTCCTCGCCACCGAAGAGCGCGATGTAACCCTGACCGGCGTTGCCTTCCTGGCCTGAGGCGCGTGACGAGACATGATGCCCCTCGCGCGAGACCACCTCGTAATGGGCCGCCCACGCATAACCCGGACGCGCCATCTTTTCGGGCATATGTACATCGTGAAACCAAGTCAGGTATTCACCTCGACCAGGTTCGGGCAGGTCATAGATGATGCCCCAGATTGCGCGTGTCACGTCTGCATCGCCCCAATCGGTGTTTTTCAGATCAATTCGTCGCTGCGGTCGTCGGTCTCGCCGAAGCGCTTCAGCACCGCAGGGCGGGTACCCGCATAGACCTTTTCGAGGTTGGCTGAGATCCTGGCGTTCTCGCGCTCGAACAGGCTGTTACCCTCAAGGTCGCTCTCGACGATGAAGGGGCCGAAGCTCTCCACCTCGATCAGCCACATGGCCTGGGCGAGTCCCAATTCCTCGTGCCAGAAGACATTCTTGACGCGCTTGACGCCGCGACCCAGCAACGCGCCCGTGCCATATCCAACGGTGGTCAGATAAATGGTGCCATGGGGTACGAAGTGTGTCCGGTAGTCCTCGGCACTCATGCCGGCTTTTCCGATGACGAGCTTTGCACCGGACAGCTCCAGCCACCTGCCAATCCACTTGGAGAAGCGGAACGATGCTGTGGCGGTGACCGCCCCCAAATTGAAGGTGCCGTCGCCTTCGATGCTGGCCGCCGGCGAGCAATGGAAATTGGTACCGCTTTCACGCGGCAGGTCGAGTGGCATGGCAATACCTTCCTCGCACGTGCGGCGGTAGACTCCTTCGCGCGCTGTGTAAACGGTGCCGTCGAGATACACCACGTCACCCAGTGCAAGCGCGCTTAGGTCTGCAGGGCTGGGCTCGGTTTTCAGGCGGACTTTCTTGAAGGTTCGGCCATCGGCCATTCAACCGTCTCCCGTCTCTGATAAGGGGTGAACCACTGCGGATCCGTGCGGTATTCGACACGACCGTCGCCATGAATGCGCGCGACGGCCCGCCGCGAGGCCAGGCAGAATGCATGTACGCTCATCTGCATTCCGCCGGTGTGGCAGTATCCGACCTCGATGTGGCAGTCGACGACCATCGATTTTCCGACGAAGCCCATCGCGCCCATGCCGATCGAGTTGCCCAGCTCCTTGAACTCCTCTTCGAGCGCGGCGATTTTCGGGTCAGGGTTGCGATTGCCAACGGTGCGCAGGCAGGCCGCGCGCTTGCCAAGCACCATGCAGGTGTCCTTCGAGCCGCCCAGACCGATGCCGATGATGGCTGGCTGACAGGCCAGCCCGCGCTTGCCGAAAGCGACAAGGCTGTCGAGATAGAAGCGTTTGATCCCTTCGATGCCATCAGATGGAAAGAGCATCCGATAGTCGGTGCCGAACAAACCACCTTTATGCACGGTGACGAGATCGATCCAGGTTCCTTCGGGCTCGAACGCAAATTCGATCTCGGGCGCGTTGATGCCAACGTTGTTGTCATGGTCGGTGCGCCAGAGCGGGTGGACGCGGTTGGGGCGCAGGGGAATATTCTGCGTCGCCCGTGCGGTGGCCCGGCGCAGCGCCGCCTCCAATGCGACCGGGCCGCCCTCAATACGCGCCTCGTTGCCCATTTTCACAAACCAACGCGGACAGCCTGAATCACCGCACATCGCGCGGCGATCCTGCTTTGCCGCCTCGTAATTCTCGAGCATGGCCTGCAGGACAAACGAAGAAAGGTCGCCTTCCTCGGCCGAGGCGGCGCATTTGAGGCCGTCCAGATAGTCCTCGGGGATCTCAATGGCGGCCTTTTCCATCAAGGACATCGCCGCCTTCTCTATGACGTCGATCGCAATCATCGCGGTCTCCTCAGCGTGCAATCGCGACAAGGGTTTCAGGTTCGTCCTTCAACAGTGTTTCGCCAGGCTTGACGATCGAGAAGACAACAGGATCGCGACTGACATCGAGACCTTCTTCGCGACTGCGCCTGACGACTGTGAAGTACGAAGTGTCCAGGTCGCCACTGTCGGGGAAGTCTTCCCGGTAGTGCGCGCCGCGGGAGTTTTCCCGCCACAGTGCGGCAGTGGCGATGACCTCGGACATCTCGATCAGGCTCTGCAGGTTGAGCCAGTCGTGCCAGGTGATGTTGAACTTCATATCATTATCGGCAAGACCGGTTTCCAGGAGTTCGCGCTTGAACTCCTTTAGCCGCTCGATACCGCGCCTGAGACCATCGGCAGTGCGCATGACACCAACGTCGTCCCACATCATGTCCATCAGACGATAGCGCAGGTCATGAACATTGCCGGAGCGACTCGTGAAAGGTCGGCGCGCGGCGGCCACCGCCTCGGCTATCGCCGTCTCGTCGGGCTCGCGCAGAATGCCCAGACCGTCCTGGTCGATGCGCGTGGCATCGATGGCCATGACATCACCGGCAACACCGCCATAGACCGTGGAGTTGGCGACGCCGTTGCCGCCCAAACGATTGGAGCCGTGCGCACCTCCCGCATCCTCGCCAGCGACATAGAGGCCCGGCAGCTCGGTGCGTGTATCGGGATCGCAAATAAGTCCGCCCATCAGATAATGCGCCGTCGGCACCACTTCGACGCGGCCGCCGGCGAGGTCGAAGCCGCAGTCGGCGCAACGCTTGACCATACCGGTGAAGCGCTCGCGGACATTGTCGGGACCCAGGTGACTCATGGCGATATAGACGCCGCCGTTAGGCGTCGTATTGCCCTTGCGCATTTCGTCGTAGATGGCTCGCGATACGATGTCCCGCGTGGCGCGCTCGCCGGCCTCGTCGTAATCGAACATGAAGCGGCGTCCGTTGCCATCGAGCAGATAACCGCCCGCACCGCGCAGCCCTTCCTCCAGCACGGTTCCCGTCATGCGGGTCCGGGCGCCCCCGAGCAGACCCGTCGGGTGAAACTGCACCATCTCCATGTCGCGCAAGGGCAGTCCGATGCGCAGCACCATGGCAAGCCCGTCCATCGACTTGTCACCCGACGGCGTGTGGTAACGGTACATGGTCGGCCCGCCACCGGTGCCGAGCAGCACAGTCTTGGCGCGCACGAACCGGAAAACGCCGGCGCGCATGTCGATAAACAAGACGCCGGCAAGAGCATCACCCGATCTGGACTTTATGAGCGCAATGGCGCGATGCTCTTCCATGCGCTCCACGGGCCGCGCCAAAACCTGCTCCATGAGACGCGAAATGATCTCGATGCCAGTAAGATCGCCCTTGTGTACGGTGCGATCGAAAGTCTGACCCGCAAACGCCTTTTGATGAAGCGTGCCATCAGGCATGCGGTCGAAGAAGCAGCCGACTTCATTTTCCAGCTCGCGCACACGCTCGACGGCGATTTCACAAAGCTTCCAGGCCATCTCCTGGTGCGGCAGCCACTTGCCCCCGATGATCGTGTCCATGAAGTGGCGTTCCACGGAATCGCCGCGGCCGAGCGCAACGTTGTATCCACCCTGCACCATGCGTGTGCAACCGCATTTGCCAAGCAGACCCTTGACCGCAATCGTCACCTTGAGATCGGGCCGCGACTTCTGCGCGTGCAGAGCTGCAAACAGACCAGCGCCCCCGGAGCCCAAAATCAGTATGTCGGTGTCATAACGTTCCAGCATCGTGTCACACTGCGTTGAGAAGAAAGCCGAGCGAGATCAGAACGGACAGGGCCGCCGCAGATGCCGCGAATGTTTTCTGACGCGGTGACCACGGCAGCAGTTCGAGCGCCATAACACGGAGACCGCCGAACAGATGGATTGACAACAGGAGAACCAACCCACCTTCGGCAAGCTTTACCAATGGCGCGTTGGACCAGGTCAGGAAGCCGTCCAGCCGCTCGGCGCTGTGCAGAGCCATTCCCAGAACATAGAAATGGACAGGTAGGAAAAGCGCCAGCGCCACACCCGAAAGGCGATGGATGCGCGCGGCGAGGCGCAAGGGTTCGGCGCCATGTCTCATACGGGATGCCTCATGCGATTGAATAAACTCCATCAAGAGACGACGGCGAAAACGGCGCGTGCGCCCGAGAGCGCCAGCATAAGGCCGACAGCCCACATCAGCGGGGTCAGCCAGGCAGGCGGAATTTTCAAGGTCTCGTTGGTCACGACCCGCAAACCAATTGCAGCGTGAACAGAGACGGCGGCAACGAAGAGGCCGTAGAACGCGCCCCACCATAGGCTGCCGCGCGTACGTTCGAGAATTTCGCCGGCGCTCAAGCCGTTCTGCACGGCGTAGATCATGACCGCCAGGTGGCCCAGGACGAGTGGCGCCATGACGAGCGCGCTCAACCGCTGCAAGAGATAAAGACGCGTGCCGATCATCGCCACTCACCTCCCTTGAATGCGCGACGCACCGCCATCTGCTTGAGGCCGGCAATCGACGCCGTCGGATTGAGGCCGTTGGGACAGTGCGTCATGCAGCTTTGATGCGAATGACAGTTGAAGCAGCCCGCATCGGAAGCCACCGCGCCGATCCGCGCGGCAAAAGCACTGTCGCGGATGTCGTTCTGCAGGGTCCAGGCCCGGTTGAGGGCGGCGGGGCCGAGATAGGCGGGATTGGCGCTAACCGTGTCGCAGGCAGCATAACAGATGGCGCAGTTGATGCACTCGATCGCGGCATTAGCGCTCACGCGCTTTGGATCGTCTGGCGAAATTGCTGCCACAGGATCGGCCCGCGTGGCAGAGGGATGAAAGACGCCCTCGGCCTGCGTCCACTTATTGAAGAACGTGGTCATATCGGCGGCGAGATCCTTGATGACCGGCAGATTGCGCAGGGGCTCAATGCGCAATGTGTTTGCCTTGGCGACCTTGCGCACATGCGTGCGGCAGGTCCATCGCGGCGTGCCGTTGACCATCATGGCGCACGAGCCGCACATGCCGACGCGGCAGGCGAAACGATATGTCAGGGCCGGCTCGGCGTTCTGCTGAATCCATGTCACGACGTCAAGAACCGTCTGGCTCGCCTGCTCCGGCACGACGTAGGTCGTAAATGCTCCCCCTGCAGCGGTTCCGCGCCAGACCTCGACCGTGAGATTTGCATTCACGCACTGGCTCACGTCAGTCTTCCTTCTTTCTGGTCAGTCCATAGCGTGGCGTGTGCCCGGTGGCTCCGATGGCCAGCGCCGAGAGGACGCCTCCGAAACTGCCACACGCCACGCTCAGTTCACCGTTCAACATGGCCTCCTCTTCGGGCTGTTTAGATGACAGCTTCATTCTTAACCCGTGACCACATCCATCATTGCCGCTCTTGGGTGGTGAGCGTGCGCGTGCCTCGTCAAACTCAGCGTCTTGAACCGCTCCAAATCGGGCGGCAGCACATCTATTCCAAGCCCGGGACGCTCATTGAGGTGCCAGTGCCCGGAACGCAGTGAGCCTTGCGGATCGGCCAACGCATCGCGCAGGGGATTGTCGTTGATATCCACCTCAAGAACGCCATCACCACCGACCGCGGCCAGCAGATGCGCCGACGCCAGCAGTCCGATGCCTCCGCCCAGAAAGTGCGGACAATAGGTGCGCCCTGCCGCCACGGCGCGTCTGGCCACCAGCCCACAGCCCGTCAGGCCGCCCCACTTGGCGACGTCGGGCTGCAGTACGGCCAGGTGACCCGCAGCAATCGCAGCGTCGAATGCGTCCAGACCGGCAATATTCTCGCCGCCAGCAAGCGGTATATGTGAAGCATCAGCCAGCCGCGACCAATCGCTCTCCGGGGCATCGACGGGCATGGGTTCTTCAAGCCATGCGAGCCGCACGTCACTCATTGAACCGAGGAAGGCAAGCGCACCGTCGATTTCCCAAGCTTGGTTGGCGTCGGCGGCAAGGCGCTCGTGGGCACCGAGCGAGCTGACCAATACACGCAGAGCGTTCGCGTCGACGTCCCGTTCAAAGCCAACCTTGACCTTGAACATGTGGTGCCCGGCCTTGCGCGCATCAGCGATTGCATCACGCGCACTGTTGATGCCAATACCGCTGGCGTAGGCCGGCACACTTGAGATGGCCGTCGCGTTTATGAAACGGTACAGCGGCACACCTGCGCGGCGGGCGAACAGATCCCACAAGGCGATATCGAGACCGGCCGCAACCTGACGGAAGGGACCCTGCTCACCACACTGTATGGCGCGGATGCGCGTTTCACGTTCAAGCCTGGGCAGGAGTTCTGCGGGCGCAGCGAAGGAATGGCCCAGAACCAGGTCCGCGATATCGTGCATGAGCAGGTTGGCGCGGTGCTCAGCGCCTGCTGCCGGCCAATTGGCGAAGATCTCACCCCAGCCGAATGCGCCATCTTGCGATTCCAGCCGAACGAAAACGGCGGGGCGGTCGCGCATGATGCCGAAGGACGTCGCCACAGGACGTTCGTTGGGAAAACGAAAGACAAACGCATCGATGCGTGCGATTGCGGCGCTGTCCTCCATGTCAAACATCCCCGTTCGCGACTTGTGGCACCGCAACATTCATCGGCACCTGAATTCATCGGCATCTGCGCCAGTCGATCGGCACCGCCTGCGCGGAATTATGTAGGACTAGACATACAGTCTTATGTATGACCTTATGTTGGAAGAGCAAGCAGGGCAAGGACCTTCATCGTGCCGAACCTGAAGCGCCGCGCGATTCCGCTTTACACGCAGATCGCTTCCTCGCTCCGCCACGAAATCGAGGCGGGAACTTGGCCAGTGGGCGCAATGCTTCCCTCGATCTCTCAACTGGCCGACCGGTTCGGTGTCGCCAACCAGACCATGCGGCAGGCCGTCGGACTGCTTGAAGCAGAGGGACTGGTGCTGCGCCGACAAGGCGTCGGCACCGTCATCCAGAACGATCCGCGCGACCTGCACTGGCTCAAGCTTCCGACGGACTGGGCATCTCTGGTTGGAATGCTCGACAGGCTCGACGTGCGCGCAATGCTCGTGGAAGCGTCCGACCGGATGCCGAAGGTCCGCGAGTACGAAGGCCGGGCAGACGGGGCCTTCAAGTACGTTAAACGCGTGCATTACCTCGGCGACGAACCGTTCTGCGTCATCGAATTCTACCTGGCCGCTGAGGTCTACATGCGCGCGCCCCGGCAATTCCGCAACAAGACCGTCATCCCTATTCTTTCAAAAATGAAAGGCATTGGCATCGGCAAGGTGCTCCAGTCGATTGGTATCGATGTGGCCGATGCCGAAACAGCCAAACATCTCGACATACCGCTTGCCAATCCGATTGCCCGTGTTCGCAGATCAATCGCCGACAAGAAGGGCAAGCTCATCTATGTCGCAGACGCGCAGTACCGAAGCGACGTGGTGAGAATTGAGATGGATCTGTCACCCAACAAAAAGGCGGAATAAACCGCCGCACCACGCGCGTGCACGAAAATGGAGGAAATCAAATGCACAAATACGTCCGACACGCTTCACCTGCCGCTGTTGTCGGTGCTGCTCTGCTGGCGCTTGCCGCGTCGGGACTCACCGCCACGAGTGCCCTAGCGAAATATCCTGAGAGGCCCGTCACGGTAGTCATCGCTTATGGCCCAGGCGGCGCCACTGATATCGCCGGACGGACGTTGACCACTACCTTGTCAAAGTATGCTCCGCAGCCCGTTCTGGCCGTAAACCGCGCCGGTGCCGGCGGCGCCACGGGCGCTGCGTCGGTCAAGAACGCCGACCCCGACGGCTACACCGTGATGATCTCGCGCGTTGGCACGCATACCGTAAACCCCGCGCTCAAAGAGACGCTGCCCTACTCGCTCGACGATTTCGAATACTTCGGCGTGTTCGAAATCAACCCGGTTGCGTGCGCGGTGAAAGCCGATTCCGACATCAAGTCGATGGAGGATCTCGCCACCCGCATCAAGGCGCATCCTAAAACGATCAGCTACAGTTCCTCGGGCGTCGGTTCGCTCCTTCATATTGCCGGCGCCATGGCCGTGCGCGAATTCGGGGTGGAGAATCCGGTAGAGGATCTGATCCATATTCCGCTGAAGGGCGGCGGCGGGGCCGCGACTGCCGTTCTGTCGGGCACCGCCACCTTCATCTGCACCAACTCCTCCGCGCTGGCTCCCTTCGTGGCAAATAAGCAGCTTCGCCCACTGATGGTCACGACAAAGGAACCAGTCGAAGGATTCGATGCACCAACCGCTGCAGATCTCGGCAAGCCCAACCTGCACAAGCTGGTCAGCTGGTCGGGCATCGCAGCCCCAAAGGGTACACCAAAGGAAGTCGAGGAAGTCTGGACCGATTGGTTGAAAAAGGCGACCGCAGATGAGGATTTCCTCAAGCAGATGAAGGCGCGCGGCTCGGTCATCAAACTGATGAGTCCTGCGGACGGCAAGCAGTTCATGATCGACCAGTACAATACGTTCAAGAAACTGGTCGAAGACCTGAAGATGCGGGTCAAGGGCTGACCCTTCGTTACGCGGCGGCGGGTGCCGCAACTCGCCGCCGGTCCTGTTTTTTCCAGCAATCCAGCACTGATCTCGACATGCGATCCCTCCACAAGGACGTCTGGCTTGGCATCGGAACCATCGTATTCGGCGCGATGCTGCTGCTTTATGCCATTCCCGAATTCATCTCCACTCCCAGCAACGTGCCCAACCTGGTGCTCTCGCCTCTGCTGTGGCCCTCGATCGTGGCGTGGCTGATCATCCTGTTGGGGGCGACACTGATTGCAAGCCAACTGCTGGCGCCTTCTGGCTGGGGCGCGCAGATCGATCCGAATGCCAGCGCGTTTGAGACACCTGAAGACATACTGTATGCGTGGATGCGGCTTGGCGCTGCGGCGGTGTTGATGCTCGGACTGGTGATGGCCACACCGACACTTGGCATGGTGATCGCGTCGGGGTTGATGTTCGCGTTACTCTCTATCGTCATCATGGCGCCGCGGCCATGGTTGTCTTTGATCGTCGCGGTTCTGCTGCCGGTTGCACTCTATTTCTTCTTCGCGCACGTGGCCGGTGTTTCCATACCGCAAGGAAGGTTCCTGTCGCTGCCATGAGCCTATTCGACAACTTCACTTCGGCCTGGTCGCTTGTCGCCAACCTGGAAAGCTTCCTGGCACTTTTCGGCGGCATCATCATCGGCGTTGTCGCCGGTGCAATCCCCGGCATGTCAGCCACGATGGCCGTGGCGCTAACCCTGCCATTCACATTCGCGCTACATCCCATCACAGGCATTTTGCTGCTGCTAGGCGTCTACAAGGGCGGCATCTTCGGCGGCTCAATTCCAGCAATCCTGATCAAGACACCAGGCACGCCGGCATCGACTGCGACAGTTCTCGACGGCTACCCAATGGCGGAGAAGGGACAGGCCGGCAAAGCGCTCAGCATGGCACTTTATGCATCCTGCACGGCCGATCTCATCTCCAACCTGTCGCTGATCCTGCTAGCGGGGTGGCTCGCCTCGTTCGCGCTGAGCTTCGGTCCACCCGAATTCTTCACGCTCATCCTTTTCTCCTTGACCATCATTGCAGGCGTCTCAGGAGACAGCCTCATCAAGGGATTACTGTCCGCGGCTTTCGGCCTGTTGCTGGCGACGATCGGGCTTGATCTCGTCTATGGCACCAACCGCTTCAACTTCAACAATCCGAATCTGATGGGCGGGCTTAACTTCATTGCCGTGCTGATCGGGTTGTTCGCCATTCCCGAAATCCTGGCGTACGTATGGCAACCGCGCTCCAGCATTGACCAGGTACGCTCACTGGGTGATCAGCACGTCACACTGGCTGAATACCGCCGCTCGTTCGTGACCATCATAAGAGGCAGCTTTATTGGCGTGTTCCTCGGCGCCATCCCCGGCATCGGTGCAGCACCTGCCGCCTTTCTGTCCTACAGCGAAGCGCGACGCCGTTCGCCCAACAAGAAAAACTTCGGCAAAGGAGAAATCGAAGGTGTTGCAGCATCCGAAGCCGGCAACAACGGCGTAGCGGGAGCCACGCTCATCCCGCTCCTGGCCCTCGGCGTTCCCGGAGACGTCATCACTGCCATCATCATAGGTGCGTTCATGGTGCATGGCCTGCAGCCCGGTCCGATGATGTTCGTTGCCAACGCCAACATTATCTACGCCCTCTTCATCGGCCTCATTCTGAGTTCGGCTCTGCTGTTCGTCGTCGGCAGCGTGGCGGTGCGAATGTTCCGCTACATCGTCGATATACCCCGCTCGATCCTGATGCCGTCGGTACTTATTCTGTGCGTGTTCGGCGTATTCGCCGTCAACAATAGCGTCTTCGACGTGATCGTGATGTTCGTTATGGGGTGGATCGGGTACTTCATGCTGCGCAACGACATCCCCGCGGCGCCGTTTCTGATTGCCTTCATCCTTGGGCCCCTCCTCGAAGACAACTTCCGCCAGTCCATGCTGATGTCGAATGGCGCCGCATACATCCTGTTCCGCAGCTACATCACCTGGTTCTTCTGGGGAACGACGTTGGTCACGATCGTGGCGCTGGTCCGCTCCACACTGCAACAAAGCGTTGGACAGCCTGAGCAACCCGCCGCAGCAACATCACCTTCCCACGGCAGCGAAGAACAAAGACCAAGGGGCTCACCGATCTCGCCTGCGGTTGCAACATCGCTTTCTCCCGGCAACGAAGAGTGACCTGCATCGATCCTACAATGACTGATGACATGAGATCTCTTCCGGCCGTGACGAGAACCTGACCAGCCGCGTGGTGCGCAGTCGTGCTTTCGTCGGAACCCGTGACTGAGGCTCCCAAACAAGGAAGAAAGAGCAAACCATAACGGCCAGGACGCGACCCAGTCAAAACATGACCTACTCTGGAAGAGCATGGACGCCGCAGCGGCGATTGGAAAGCGCTTCAATGCGATTGCAGAAGAGATAATTGCAGTGAAATACAGGATCGAAGTCGCATGAGAGGCGCAGACCGGCTGGTGCAATCGCTGTCCCGGCATGGCGTCACAACGCTGTTCAGCCTTTCGGGCAATCAGATCATGCCGGTCTACGACGCGTGCCTCGATGCCGGGATCCGTATCATTCATACGCGACACGAAAGTGCGGCCGTGTTCATGGCGGATGCCTGGGCGCAACTCAAGGACGATGTGGGCGTGGCGTTGGTGACGGCCGGGCCCGGCCTGGGAAATGCACTCGGGGCGCTGCTAACGGCACGCGCCAGTGAGAGCCCCGTCCTCCTGTTGTCGGGCGACTCCTCGCTTGCACAAGACGGGTGCGGCGCGTTTCAGGAGTTCGACCAGGTTGCCGCATCGGCGCCCTTCACCAAGCTGTCGTTTCGGGCGCAGTCGGTGGAGACGATCGGCGCGGATGTCGCGTTGGCTATCAACGTTGCCTGCTCGGGTCGGCCAGGCCCGGTTCATCTCGCCTTGCCCTTCGATGTAATTCAGGCCGCCTGGACGGGAGATGCAAAGGGTACCGGGCACACGGCAGGCGAAGCCATGCCCGATGAGGCCAATGTGCAGGCCGTCCGCGCTGCCCTCCGTGATGCGGCTCGCCCCGTCATCCTTCTTGGCCCACACAATAGCGCGACACGGACGGCCCGATGCCCCACGCGCTTGAGCGATGCAGTCAACGTGCCGACCATCGCGATGGAGAGCCCGCGCGGACTGAACGATCCTGCTCTCGGACGCCTCGGCAACCTCCTTGCGCAAGCAGACCTGATCGTGACGTTGGGTAAGCGTATCGATTTCACATTGGGCTTTGGCGCCGCTGCCAAGTTCGCCACCCAATGCCGCTGGATCGCAATCGATGCCGATGAGGACGAACTGCGGCGCGCGCGCCTGAACCTGGGCAGCCGCCTGACGCTGGCCATAAAAGCCGGAACGCGGCCTTTTACCGAAGCGCTTTCAGCGGAAGCCCTAGACCTGACGCCCAATCGACAGCAATGGCTGCGCCATTGCGATGATCTTCTCTCCCAGCGCGATTTCTCGTCGGCCATGCGCGTGCCGGACACCACCATCACTGCGCTCACCATCGCGCGAGCGGTGGGCGAAGCAATGTCCTCTGCCAAAGCTCCACTGTTCATTTCGGATGGTGGGGAATTCGGACAGTGGGCGCAGGCGGCTCTGCCCTTGAACAACCGCCTCATCAATGGACCCGCCGGAGCGATCGGCGGCGGTCTTGGCTATGCCATCGGTGCCAAGATGGCACGTCCGGACGCAACGGTCTTTGTGCTGATGGGAGACGGAACCGCCGGCTTTCATTTACCCGAATTCGAGACGGCGGTGCGCGAGCAGGTGCCGTTCGTGGCGATCATCGGTAACGATCGCCGATGGAATGCGGAGCACCAGATTCAGATGCGCGAATATGGTGCCGATCGTCGGATCGGTTGCCAGTTGAGCGGCGCACGCTATGACCTAGCCGTCGCCGCACTCGGTGGACATGGCGCATATGTCACGCGAGCGGAAGAGCTTGCACCGGCGTTGGCGCGAGCAATCGCCTCGGGACAGCCTGCATGCGTGAATGTCGAGATGGAAGGTCTCGCCGCACCGGTGGTTACCGGCCACACATGACGGTCACGCATACGCACCACTCAGCCGGCCAGACGTGATTCAGTCAAAGCCTGACCTGCTCTAAGTGCTTGTTGGCGCCAAACCGGCCTGCGCGCGCAACTGTGCGAGCATCGCAGGTGCCACAGCGATACCTTCGCGTTCGGCATCGGCGCGCTTTTGTGCGCGTGTGCTACCGGGAAGGCGCGCACCGTCATCATCACCGGCAATCGCATCGGCAAGAATCGCCATCTTTGCGGCAACGGTTGCACCGCCGCCGAACGCTTCGGGATCGATGACGACCAGCAACTGGCCTACTGCGGGGGGCGCGCCTTCACCATCGAAAAAGGAGGTAGCCTCGCTCGAAAGGTTGGCGCCGATCAGCGCTGCCGCCAGGATTTCGACCATCAACGCGAGAGCTGCGCCTTTGGCGCCACCGATCGGCTGCAGCGTGCCTTTGAGAGCTGCTGCAGCATCTGTCGTGGGCTTGCCATCGGCGTCCTTAGCCCAACCTTCAGGAATAGGTTTTCCTTCCTGAGATGCTTTCAGGATCTTTCCGCGCGCGACCTCAGACAGCGCCAGGTCAACGATGATCGGCGCGTGAGCAGGCACGGGGGCTGCGAAGGCGATCGGGTTGGTGCCGAACAACGCCTTGCGGCCGCCCCATGCCGTCATGGCCTTGGGCGTGTTGGCAAACATCATCGCTATGAGACCCTGGCTGGCGTAGCGCTCGACGACGAGGCTCAGCGCTCCGGCATGGTGCGAACGGCAGAAGCCCGCCGCAGCGATTCCGTTCTCACGCGCGGCCTCAGCAATCGCTGCAGCGGCCGCGTTCGCAGCCGGATAGAAAAAGCCATTCACGACATCGACCATAATGACGCCGGGGCGCGGCCGCGTGATCGTGGGCGACGCCGTGCCGTTCACCTTCCCCGACCGGACCTGGGCGGCATAGCTTTCGACGCGGGACAGGCCATGCCCGCTCTGGCCGTCGATCTCTGCCAGAACCAAGGCACGCGCTGTCGCCTCGGCCGCGCCGGCACTCGCACCAGCCGCTTGCAGGGCCGCCGAAACAAGCGCCTCGAGCTCCTCGCGGGATAACCTCGTGGTCGTCATTCTGTTTCCTTCCCGAGTGCACGCAGAACATTATCGACGGTGACGGCGCTTGTGCGGGCATTCGATTCGACCGTGATGCCGGCAATGTGTGGAGTCAAAATCACGTTGGGCAGACCTTTGAACAGCTCGCCGGCGTCGCTGGTGATCGGCTCAGTGACGAACACGTCCACGGCCGCACCACCCAGGTGACCTGAGCGAAGCGCATCGGCCAGCGCCCGTTCGTCGACGATGCCACCACGCGCTGTGTTGATGAGGATGGCGCCCGGCTTCATGGCCGAGAGCTCCTTTGCGGCAATGAGATTGCGGGTTTCGGCTGTCAATGGGCAGTGCAAAGTGACGACGTCGGCGCGCGAGAGCAGTGTCGTCAAATCGACCAGATCAGTTCCTGCGACCGTCTCACCGACTTCGCGTTGTGCATCGAATGCAATCGTGGTGAAACCGGCGGCACGGGCGAGGCCGGCAGTGACCCGGCCGATGGACCCAAAGCCGATGAGCCCCATGATGCGCGTTTCGGCCTCGCGCCCCTGCCCCATCTCGGCGCGCGGCCACTTGCCTGCCGCCAGTCGCTCGCTCCCCAGATAAGCCGAGCCGCGTAACAGCACGAGCGCGGTAGCCAGAACATATTCGGCGACAGAGCGTGCGTTGACGCCGAATGCCGGAAGCACAGCAATGCCGCGCTTTTCGCATGCGGCAACATCGATGTTATCAAGTCCGACGCCGAGGCGTCCGATGGCTTTGAGGCCTGGGCCAGCATTGAGGATGGCCTCGGTGACCTGTGTGCGGTTGCGCACGATGAGCGCCTTGGCGTTATGGGTGAGGTCCTTCAATTCGTCGGGCTTCTGCCACAGATCCTCATCGAGGTGGACGTCGTAGTGCAACTTGAGACGCTCGACGGGTTCGAGGTCGATGAATTCAGTGATGACGATATCGGGCATAGGTTAGGCGAGCTCCAGATATTTGCGCGCTTGGGCGAACATGACGGACTTCAAGGCGATGGAGACGGTCATGTCCCTCAGGGAGATGAACGGCAACGCGAATTTCAGTGACGATGAGGGCTGCCGCGGCGCGGAAGCTCTCGAGCTCATGTGATGTCAGCCCCGGTAGAGCCAGCCTGTAGGCAAGGGCACCAGCAGGAATTTGGCAAAAAGGACATAGAAGCCAATCACAATTGCCGTACCGATGACGCCATAGATGGCAATGCGCTTTGGCGTCCATCGATCGTACATGGCGATGATCATCAAAAGCGCGAAGCTCACGAGCGCGGCGGGAATGAAACCGAACCAGGGCATCGCCAAGGCCGTCAGGATCATGACGGTGACGAATGCGATCCGGCGCGGCCAGGAGCCTGGCGGGTTGAAGACGGCCGGTCCGGCATAGCCGGCGATCCATACGAGCAGGTACACAGCCGAAACGGCGACCAGACCCATCGCGACCGCCCGTGGAAATACAGCCGAATCGGGATCGGCATAGGTGGTCGTGTCGTAGATCGCGAAAGCGCCGAAGGCGATCAGCATCACGGCAATGATTGCGCCGCCATAGTCGGGGCGTACATCATTCTGCATTGCGCAGGCTCCTGCTTTTCCATTTGTTCAGGAAGATTGGGCTCAGCAGCGAGAACGCGGTGAAAAGAATAATACCAAGCGAGATGGGCCTGCCGAAGAACATGCCGAACAGGTCTTCGCGTGCCGCACCGATCGTCCAGGCCTGAACAAAGCCCTGCTCGGCGATCGGACCCAGAATGAGGCCGAGCACAATCGGGGACGCGGAATAGCCGAAGCGGCCGACGATCCAGCCGATGACGCCAAGCAGGATCATTATCACGACATCGGAGATGTTGTTGTGGATGGCGTAGGTACCGATGATGGTCATGAAGGCGACGGCGGGTACAAGCAGCGCCTTGGGCATGGCGACGATGCTCTTGTAGGCATATCGTCCAAGCAGCAATCCGACGGGCAACATCATGATGGTGGCCAGCATCAAGCCCCAGATGAAGGTGTAGACGATGGCTCCCTTCTCGGTGAACAGCGCGGGACCGGTGCGCAGGCCCTGTACGAGAAGGGCGCCGAGAATCACCGCATCCGGCGGCGTTCCAGGGATGCCCAGAACAAGGGTCGGAATGAAACCGCCGCCGACCGTCGCGTTGTTGGAGGATTCGCTGGCGATCACGCCGGCAGGCTCACCTTTACCGAACTGCTGGCCCTCCTGCGCGGTGCGGCGCGCCTCCGAATAGGCGACGAGACCGGCAACCGATCCGCCGGCACCGGGCAGAATGCCGACGACGGTTCCGATCACGGAAGAGCGGATCAAGGTGACCTTTTCGCGCCAGATGTGGCCAAGCGCCTCTGCAAGGCGGAACCCGCGCTGCTCTGCCTCGATCTTGAGATGCCTTTCGGGTGTGGCGACAAGGTCGATCAACACGGGAATGCAGTACAGGCCGATGAGGGCGGCAACGACATTGATCCCGCTGATCAGCGTCTGAGAGCCGAATGTGAGGCGCACATCGGCGGAGATTTCTGCAACGCCAACGCACGACAGCAACAAGCCCAGGGCTCCACCGGCCAGCCCCTTCATGAGACTGCCTTCGGATAGCGCCGCAATGAGCGAAAGGCCGAAGATGGACAGCCAGAAATATTCCGGCGGCCCGAATGAGAGGGCCACCTCCGAGAGTGGCGGCGCCAGCGTCAAGAGCGAAATCGCTCCGACAAGACCGCCGACAACACTGGCCAGACAGGCCAGCGTCATGGCGAGGTCCCCGTCGCCACGCTTGGCCAGTGGATAGCCGTCGAGCGTTGTTGCGATTGCTGACGGCGTACCGGGCGTGTTCAAAAGGATTGCCGCGTAGGCGCCACCATAGATTGCGCCGGTATAGATCGCGCCCATCAGGATCAGTGCATTCTCCGGCGGCATGGTGAAGGTGAGCGGAACGAGAACGGCCACTGCCATCGTCGCCGTGAGGCCTGGAATAGCCCCGATAACGGTGCCTGCCGTCACGCCCAGAAGGGCGAGCGCGATGTTCACGGGCGTCAAGGCTGCGAGAAAGGACTGAAGCATACCGGCAAGGCTCCTCGTTCGGGCCGTTGACGATCCAGCACGTAATCTGCGGACTGGCTTGAGATGGTTCAGGAAGCGGGAGGGACTTTATCCCTCCCACTCAGGTGATCTTAGAAGTGGTGTTCCGCCTGGCAACACGAGGTCCAGTTCGGACTCTCAAGTCCTTGCTGGAGAACCTGATCACGCATCGCTCAAAGCTCGGGAGCTTGCGACTCATGCGATCAGGCTCTGTCGCTTCGGCCTACTTCAGGATGCCACCTTCTTTGGCGGCGGCAATGAATTCTGCCGACTTGGCCTTCAAGAATTCAGCATTCTTGTCTGCCGGTACGTCGAGCATCGCGAAGCCGCCCTCGCTCATCTTCTTCTGGAATTCCGGATCGGAGTTGATCTGGCCGATCATGTCGGAAATCTTGTTGCGGATTTCGTCGGGCGTGGACTTCGGCACCGCGATACCGCGGTATGCGCCGGAGACGAGATCAAAGCCCAGCTCCTTGAAGGTCGGCACGTCTGGATACTTGGGGTGACGCTTCTCCATGGCAACGGCCAGAACGCGCGCCTTCTCGCCAAGCGCCGCGGCGCTGGTCGTGTAACCCCATGACGCATTGACCTGCCCGCCAAGCAGCGCGGTGTTCGACGCACCCGTTCCCTTGAACGCGACATAGGTCGATTTCGTGCCGGCGAGCTTGTCGAAGCGAACCTGAGCCAGATGATTGGCCGATCCCTTGCCGGACCCGGAGAACACCAGCTTGCCGGGATTCTCTTTGGCGAACTTGATGAGGTCAGCCAACGATTTGAACGGGCTGTCGGCCGACACGACGATGGCGTCCGGCGTGTAATGGAACCAATAGGCGACGTTCAATTCATCCGTCTTGTAGCCAACGTCCTTCTGAGCGGGCTGCAGGACGACATGGGGCAGGTTGACACCCATGATGGTATAGCCGTCTGCAGTCAGGCGGTTGAGTTCCGCCCAACCTACGGCACCGCCACCGCCGGGCTTGTAGGACACAACGAGATCCTGGCCGAACTTCTCCTTGAAGAAGGGCTGTTGCAGGCGCGCGGTGATATCAGACTCGCCACCAGGCCCGAAGGGAATGATGTAGTCGATGGGCTTTGAGGGATAGTCGGCCGCAAAGGCGCTGCCAGCAAGTGCTAGCGATCCGGCAACGGCGATAAAGGTACGGCGGAAAAGTGTCATGAGCATTCCTCCCGGGACTCTGTTGACCTCGGACACGCGACAAGATCTCATCGTGTGCCCCCACTCTTGTGCTCGTGTTATGCAGCTTTCTCGGTGGCTGCTTGTGCTACGCAGGCTCATGGTTGTGGCGCGAGCGCGGCACGACCGCGCATTGGGCAGCACCCGCGCCAGATGATTCTGCCCACAGTCCTTTATGGATCAAGCGCTGCGATAGAGCTTGGTCATCACGAACTCGCGATGGCCCAGCGCTTCGGCTGCGGTGTTGCGGCCATTTGCGGTGCGCACAATCATGTCAATCAGTGCGTCGCCAGCCTGATCGATCGTCATGTCGCGACGCAGAATGCCGGAGACGTCGACGTCGATGTGCTCGCTCATCGTGCGCACGGTGCGCGGATTGGCCGAAATCTTGATGACCGGCACAATCGGATTGCCTACCACGTTACCCTGTCCGGTCGGGAAGGTGTGAACGACATAGCCGCCGGCTGCCATCAGGGTCACGCACTCGGCGGCCGCAGATGAAGAATCCATGAAGTAAAGGCCGCGCCCGGCCTTGGGCTGTTCGGCAGGCTCGAGGATGTCGATATAGCGCGACGTGCGCCCGATCTTTTCCAAATTGCCCAGCGCCTTTTCCTCGATGGTGGTCAGGCCGCCTTCGATGTTGCCCTTGGTCGGCTGGCTCTCGGAAAGATCGTCCACCTTATTGGCTTCGATGACGTCATCCTGGTAGGCCTTCCACATCTTGTACCAGCGCTCACCAACCTCCGGATTGATCGCGCGTTCCTTGCAGATGTGCTCGGCACCCGTGATCTCGGATGTCTCTCCGAAGACGCCATAAATGCCCTCGGGGATCAGCTTGTCGTACATGTTGCCGACCGTCGGACAGGAGCCCAAGCCGGTCGTGGTGTCGCTCTCGCCGCACTTGGTGGAGACCCAAAGCTCGGAAACGGAGCACTCTTCACGCTGCAGTTCGGTTGCGTAGTGCACGAACTCCTTGGCTTTGCGAGAGGCCATCTGGATGGTGTTCAGATCGCCGTTCTGCTCGATGGAGAAACCGGCGACGGGTTTGCCGGTCTCGGCGATGCCATCAACGATGCGCTTGGTCCAGCCGGGCTCGATTCCGATAACGATCACGGCCGCCACGTTGGGATTTGAGCCGGTGCCGATCATGGTGCGGAAGTGAAGGTCGAGGTCGGCGCCGAATTGCAGGCGGCCGTAGGAATGCGGCAGTGCGAGCGTTCCCTTGATGTTGTTGCCGACCGCCTCGCAGGCTGCATTGGAAATATCGTCAACCGGCAGAATGATGACGTGGTTGCGGACACCGACGCGGCCGTTGGCCCGACGATAGCCCTTGAAGGTCATGTTGGAGTACTTTGAAGCCATAAGGGCACCCTCACCAGCGCTTGGTCTTGAGATTGTGAACGTGGACGTGCTCGCCCTCGCCGGCGGCGCCGACCATACGGCCGATATCCTCGCCGTACTTGATAATCGTATCGCCCGACTTGAGTACCTTGAGTGCCACCTTGTGGCCGATCGGTATGTCGTGGCGGGCGGTGAGCTTCACGGTGGTATCGTTTTCAGTGACGACGCCGAGCATCTCGGTGCCGGCTTTCAAACCCTCGACGACGACAACACCGACGTTATCTTTCGGGCTGTGAACAAGAAAATGCGGATTTGACACGGACGGTCTCCCTGCTGGGCGCAAGGCTGGCGGCACATTCGATTTTCACCGTGCCTCAGCCATCGGCCTTGCTGACAACAGATCTTATATAAGATATAATTTCTGCAGGCAACGAGGGAATTGAGCTGTGTCGACTATGCGGGAACAAACTGGACCTCAATCGGTCGGCAGCCGGCCGCTTTATGCACAGGTGCGCGAGCAACTGCTGCAGCGCATCAGCACCGGTGCGTGGCGGCCAGGTCAACTCATTCCCAACGAGTTCGAACTCGCCCGCGAAATGGGCGTCAGCCAAGGCACCGCGCGCAAGGCGCTCGACAGCCTCGCAGCCGACGGGCTGCTTGTACGCCGTCAGGGTCGAGGCACATTCGTAGTCGAACACACTCCCTCGGACATGCTGTTTCGCTTTTTCAACTTGTTCGACAGTGACGGCAATCCGATCGGACCAGATTCCAAATCGGCACGCATCGTGCGCGCCAAGGCGACAGAGGTTGAGCGAAAAAAGCTTGGCCTCGGCGCTACCGACGACGTAATCAAGATCGCACGCGTGCGCACGCGCAACAACCGGCCATTCATCGTTGAAACACTTGTCCTGCCCGCATCGCGCTTTGGGCTGCTGGAGAAGCTCGAAAGCATTCCCAATACGCTTTACGACTATTTCCAGAAGCATTTCGGCATAACCGTCGCGCGCGGTGATGAGCGCATACAGGCCGTTGCTGCGGGACGGAACCAAGCCAAACTGCTCGGTGTGGATGAGGGCGCGCCGCTGCTCAAACTCGACCGCCGCATGTACGATCTGGACGGCAACGTCATTGAGTGGCGCGTAAGCGTGTGTCACCTCGGGAATGCATATTACGGCGTGTCGCTGCGTTGAGAACCGCGCCATTGCCTGCCTATACATCGCCTCGGAAACGACGACTGGAGATCGTTGCCATACCGCGGCAGGTCGACGTGCTGACCCCACTTTGAGTTGCCTATTGTACGGGCGTGGCGGAGCCCGCTAATTTTGCTGTCCAACTCAGACGAAACAACCTCCGGCACCCCCGGATCGACTCACAGGTTCTTTAAAATGGTCGGCACTGATTCCGAACGACTTTCATTTGCAATAGATGTTTCCCGCAGTGTTGGCGCATTGATTAGAGAATTCCGAGCCAATTCACGTTTCACAGTGAAGCTCAAAGGCCCGCAGGATTACGTTACCGATTTGGATCAGGAGGCCGAAAGAATAATCAGACAGCGAATCTCAACCGAGTATCCCGATGACACTGTGTTCGGCGAGGAAATGAGCGGTGTCTTGAGCAGCTCGACATGGTTTGTCGATCCCATTGATGGGACCAGCAATTACGTGCGCGGAATACCACATTATGCCATCTCGATTGGCTACGTTCGCGGTGGCGAGCCATGTGTTGGAGTAATCTATGATCCCGAGCTCGATCTACTTTATTCGACCCAGCGCGGATGTGGCGCATTTTGCAATGGGCAACGCATATCTGTGGCATCAACGCCGGATCTAAAATTCGCGATGATCGAAATCGGCTGTTGGCGGCGCAAGCCTCCTCCATCGAATTACAGCAACTCCATTCAACAAGTACTGAGTGCCGGCCTCGACTTCCGTTGGAGAGGATCGGCGGCATTGGCGCTGGCCGACGTTGCTCGCGGACATAGCGATGCATTCTGTGGCCTTCACCTCAATTCGTGGGATGCGGCGGCCGGCATCCTACTGGTTGTGGAGGCAGGGGGGCGGACTACGGATTTTTTTGCGAATAACGGGCTTCGAAAGGGCAACTTTCTGCTTGCGTGTGTGCCTGACTTGTTTGGGGAACTGCAATCCCTCATGGATCCAAGCCGCTGCGGCTCCGCCATGCCATCAGATACATGATCCGCCGTATCAAAATATCCGCCGTATCAATCCGTTGTCGTCCTCGCCGAAGCTGTTCTCAGCGAGCCATGTTCGACCCCGCTTCAGCTTGCCGCTCCCCAGTACCTACATACCCTACTAGAGTCTTCTGATGAGCCGTGTTTCCAAGAGCTGACCGTTTCGCTTGACGATCGGATAAGCCACGCTAGCAATCAAGCTATTGAAGTCCTTTAGCGCAGTTAGCGTTTCAAGATGCATATTGCTTGATTCAAACGTTTGCGCCGACCCTCGGCTGAGCCGATGCAAATGGTTTTTTCTGCTCTCTCGCATCATTCGCGCAATCTCGTCCTTGCTTTCCAAGAGCAGCATGGCGCTCTCGGGATCGTCGGCAATGAGGACATTTGAGGCCAGCGGCAAGCTTGCCTGAATGTTGTTGTGCATTCGCGTGATCTCGCCTGCGCCTTCTTGCGAGAGTTCTATGCCTTCCGCAACTTTTTGTAGCCCACGCGGGATCAGTCGCTTCGTCACGACGTCCGCAGCAGATTCAACGGCGATGGCATATTCAACCAGTTCGCGAACTCGCTCTGCATCGTCCTCAGCCAAGGTTTCAGAGGAGAGCCGTGCTACATAGCGGCGAATACCATCGAGTGCCAGATTGACATCCTTGTCCTGCTGGATGACCGCGCGAGCGTGCGCCTTGTCACCTTTGGCATAGATGTCTTGGACTTGGTTGAACATCTTGCCCGTCATCTCTTGCATCCGCAGCACCTCGCGTCTCAGACACGTCATGGCAAGCTTCGGACGATCGAGCAACGCGGGATCAAGAACAGAGCGATTCTCTGCATCCGCGGTTCCCGCCTCCACGGCCTGATCTGGCATGAGCCGAAGCATCAGTTTCTCGACTGAACCGATGAATGGCAGGAAAAGCAGCATCGCGAAGTTGAAGGCCATATGAGCACTCACCAGCGTCTGGGCCGGGGTGATTTTCAATGCCTCAAATGGAATGGAAAATAGACTCATGATCAGCAACGCAACTACGGCCCACCCGCCCCGCAGCATGAGCGCCGCCATTGGAATCCTTCGCGCCTGATTTGGCATCGGCCTCGTCAACCAGACTGGAACGATGGCACTGCCGAGATTCGAGCCAAGGACAATCGCGACTCCAACCTCAATCGGAAACGAACCAACCGATACCAACGTGACGCACATCAGCACGACCGCAACAGACGAGTGCATAAGCCAAGTGAGTGCTGCACCGACGATAAACGCCGTCACAAAATCTTGCTTCAGATATAGCGCAATCGAGGGGAGAAAATTCGCCTCCCGTATCGGATCCATCGTTTCGCGCAAGAACTGCAGGGAGATCAGAACGAATGCGATACCGAGAATAATCCGGCCAGCCTGGCGGAATCGGCGTTGCTCGGTTTTTATGAAGATGCCCGCCCCAACAGTCAGAAGCACCGGCACGAGCCAATCAAGGGGTTGCGACAGAACCTGGATCAGGAGTGCCGAACCCATGTCGGCGCCCAACACGACAGCAAGCCCGGATGTAAAGGAGATAAGGCCTGCGCCCGCGAAGCCGGCAGCCAGTAGCGCTACGCCCGCAGAACTCTGAAGTACGACCGCGAAACACAGGCCCGTAGCTGCCGATTGAACACGACCACCACTTTGCATGAATATGCGTTTGAACGATGGTCCAAATGCTCGTTCGATTCCGGTACGCACCATCCGCACCGCGTAGAGCAGGAGGAATACAGCACCGAACAGGTGAAAAAAGAACGAAATGATGGCCATTCATCCCATCCTTCCGCGCATTGCTAGCCAGCCACAATTTCAACTCACCCGCAATGCGGACAGCATGGCGGTTGATGGAATACGCCTTGAACGGGCGCCAATCGCGACACCGTGCTGCACCGTTTGTGCGTGTGTCGCCACGAACCGGCATTAGCCTTGAGCGCGGCCGTGAATCCTGTCAATTGCCCCGCCGGTCAACTATTCGTCGACCGGCGGCTATTTGTTTACAGGATCTTCTTCTGCAGTCGCGAACTGATCCAGTCAGCCAACATGATCAACAAAATGATCATGAGGATCGAGGCGGCCGTCTCGTGATACCTGAACATCTTCATGGTCGTGATCAACGAGAATCCAAGACCACCGGCGCCCACCAGGCCCAGCACCGTGGCGGAACGGATGCTAACATCGAAGCGATACAGAATATAGCCTACAAGCGCGGGCAGGATCTGAGGGAGGATGCCCATAAGAATGATCTGCATGCGTCCTGCACCTGCCGATTGCAAGGCTTCGATTGGACCGCGATTGACGTGTTCAATTTCCTCTGCGACGAATTTGGCCAACATGCCTGTGGCGTGCAGCGCAATCGCCAGGACGCCAGGATATGGCCCCAATCCCACCGCACTTACGAGGATAAGCGCGTAGATCAGCTCGTTGATGCTACGCAACAGATTGAGGAAGACGCGCGTGACCGAATAGATGATCGGGTGCGGTGTCGTGTTGTGCGCTGCGAGCAGGCATAACGGCGCTGAAGCGACGACTGCCAGCAGTGTTCCCCACACAGCGATCTGGATCGTCTCGATCGTGGGATCGATCAGGCGTTCCATGTACGCAAAGTCGGGCGGCACCATGCGCATGAACACGTCTGCCATATGGGGCAGGCCTTGAAGCACGGCAAAAAAGTTGAGATCAATTCGCCATGCGGCAAGCCACAGCACTAAAATGCCTGCCGCCGTTATGATGGCCCACTTGATCATCCGGCTCTGCCGCCAAGCGGCTTCGCGTTCCAGGCCCTGGGCAACCGCGGCACCCATACTACTGGCTAGAGTCACTGGCGGCCTCCACATCCAAACGGTAGATCTTGCGCAGAATTTCGTCGGTCAGCTCTGACGCCGTACCATCGAAGATCTTCTCACCATCGCAAAGGCCGATGATCCGATCGGCGAACTCCCGCGCGAAGTCGATCTGGTGCAAGTTGCAGATCACGCTGATGCCGAGGCTGTGTGTGATATCCTTGAGATAGGTGAGTACCTGACGCGCAATCTTGGGATCAAGGCTAGCGACAGGCTCGTCGGCGAGGATAACGATGGGCTTTTGAGCCAACGCCCTCGCGATTGCGACGCGCTGCTGCTCGCCACCGCTGAGCGTCGCAGCACGTTGAAATGCCTTGTGGCCCAGAGCAACCATTTCCAGACGCTCAAGAGCGATCGCACGGTCTTCCCGCGTGAAGCTATAGAAGAAGCTTCGCCAGGTTGATCGATAGGACAGCCGACCCGACAATACGTTCATCAGTACCGAAAGCCGGTTGACGAGATTGAACTGTTGAAACACCATGCCGATCTGTCGCCGGGCCTCGCGCAGATCCTTCGGGTTGTCGGTGATTTCCCTACCGTTGAGGAAAACCTTTCCTTTGGTCGGTTCGGCCAGTCGATTGATGCAACGAAGCAGGGTTGACTTGCCCGCGCCGCTCGGCCCCAGGATCACTACAAACTCGCCGTGCTGCACGTCAAAACTTGCGTTCGAGAGCGCTACCAGAGTGCCGTCAGCGTAGGTCTTGCGGACGTTTTGGATCGATATGATCGGTTGTTTGCTCTTATTGGGCGATGTCGCCTTTGCGATGTCGGGAGCGGCTTTGTGATCCATGTACATGGCGCCTTTATCCTACAATTGCGCGGCGTAGCACGGCTGACGCGCGGTCGATTATGGTGACGAGGATTAGAATTACGATCAGGATCGAAGCGGTTTCCTGGAACTCGTACAGACGTATTGTCGTTACCAGTTCGAACCCGATGCCACCTGCGCCAATCATGCCGAGCACCGTTGCCGACCGCACACCGACTTCGAACCAATAAAGATTGTAGGAGACGATTTGCGGAAGGACCTGTGGAATGACTGCAAACATGATCGATTGAGTGTGGTTTGCGCCCGTGGCTCGCAGTGCTTCGAGCGGCTTTTGATCGATATTCTCAATCGCCTCAGCGTAGAGCCGACCCAGGATTCCGCCAAAGTTGACACCTAAGGCAAGGGCACCTGGAAATGGCCCCAGTCCGACTGCTGCGACAAAGAAGATCGCCCAAATCAACTCGGAAACGCTCCGAAGGATGTTGAGAATTGTCAGCGAGGTCACTCGAACCGCTGCCGGTGCGTGCATATTCTTGGCGGCTAAGAGGCCAAGCGGCAGACCGATGATTGAGGCGATAACAGTCCCCCACAACGCGATGCATATCGTGTCGAGTGTAGGTCCCCAAAGTCCCTCCAGAACGGTCCAATCAGGCGGAAACATCCTCGCGATGTAGCGCCCGATTACCGGCATCGAGCGGAACAGTTCGCCGGCATTCAATTCAAGACTGTTGGCACTCCAAGCCAGAAAGATTGCTGCAACCAAGGTGTATGCGAGGAACTTGGCCCTGCCGAAATTCGACATCGAGGGTTGTTCCAGGACGCTATTCGCCAAGCGTGACATCACGCAGCCTCCAACCAGCTTGGAGTTCTATCCTGTTTGCTCACTTCATCTTCGTCAGATCAAGGTGAAGCGACTTGGCGATCTCGCGGACAATGTCGTACGTCTGGTCGGTGGCCGGATCGAAGCGCTCCACAACGCCCATCTCGCCAAACGTCATTTTCTTGACCGAGTAAAAGGCATTGGCGATCTTCTTCTTCATCTCCGGCGACAAGGCCTTGCGGTAGAAAAGGGGATCGTTGGGAATTTCAGGAGATTTCCAGATCACCTTGATTTTGGCGCAATCGATGGCCTTCTTGTCGCAAGCATTACCAAGAATGCGATCAGCAACCGCGGCTGCCTCAACCTTGCCTTCCGCAACAGCGATGATGCTCGCATCATGACCGCCCGAGTAAATCACCTTCTTCAGGTCCTTCTCGGGGTCCATGCCTATCCCGACCATGGCCGACTTGGGCATCAGCGATCCCGACGTGGAGCTGGGATCAACGAATGCGAACGTCCGGCCAGCCAGCGACTTGAGATCTTTCAGATCGTCGGCATCAGCGCGAGCAATGATGATCGAGTGATAATTCGGCGACTTATTCTTTGCCGTAACCGTAACGGCAAAAGCTTCGACCGGTGCCTGTGTGGTGGCCAGCACGTAACCAAAAGCACCCATGAGGGCAACGTCGATCTTGTTGGCGCGCAGCGCCTCAATGGTCGCATTGTAGTCTGATCCGACGAACAGCTCAGCCTTTATCCCAAGAGACTTGCTGACCTGATCCATCAACCCTTGCGACTGACGGACAACATGCGTCGTCTCCTCAGCGGGGATGATGCCAACCTTGAGAACGCCGGACTGGGCCAGGCCATCGCCTTCCCCCGGAACGGCCGGAGATATTCCCAGCATGACGCCGATCATGATTGCCGACAACCCGGCCGTCGTTTTAAATCTGAGCACGTTTTCCTCCGATTAGGCTTTTTGTTACACCGATTGCAAATCCATGCCTGAGTTTCGCAGGTGCTCGTAAATGCAGACAGATCGCTGCACTTTCGGTCTTTACCACCTCATGTTGATATTCTTGACCTGCGTGTAGCTCACGATCTCGTCGAAGCACTCCTCTTCACCAATTCCGCTTTGCTTCCAGCCGCCATAGGGAGCGCCAATGTAGCGACCGTTTGAATTGATCCAGACGTAGCCAGCTTCCACCCGGTCGGCGGTTTCCATCGCCTTGGCCAGATCGTTGGTGACAATTGCTGCGGTGAGGCCGTATTCGACGCCGTTGACTTTCGCCAGCATGTCCTCGTAGTCGTCCCAAGGCATGATCGACATGACCGGCCCGAAAATTTCCTCGCGGCCGATCCGCATTTGCGGCGTCACCTGATCGAAGATCGTCGGCGCAATAAACAGACCCTTTGAAAGCTCGGCATCGGCAGGTCTGCCGCCACCGGCGAGAAGCTTTGCTCCTTCGGTCTTTGCTGATTCGATGTAACCCATGACGCGCTCGAATTGCCGTTCTGACACGATCGGCCCAACTTCGTTCTTGTCCAGCCACGGCGCTCCCATCGGCAGCTCCTCGGCAAGCTTCACGAGTTCGTCAGTTACCACCTTGCGGAGCGAGGCGTGGACGAAGACGCGCGACGTTGACGAACACGATTGGCCCTGACGATTCATGTTCATGCCCTTGATCGCAGCCGCAGCGGCCTTCTTTGGGTCTGCGTCAGGGAAAATTATGATGGGGTTCTTGCCGCCGAGTTCGAGGCTGACGCGCTTGAGCGTCGCCGCTGCTTCCATTGCAATTTGCCGTCCAGTCGGAACAGAGCCAACGAAGCCGATGCGGCTTACATCGGGATGACGGACCAGCGCGGAACCGACCTTGCCGTCACCCGTAATGATGTTGACGACACCAGGCGGGAAAATACCTTCACACAGCTCACCCAGCCGCAGACTGGATAGCGGCGCCTGTTCGGACCCCTTGATAACCACCGTGTTTCCCGCAGCCAGCGGCGCGGCTGCCTTTTCTGCGCAAAAACGGAAAGGATGGTTGAAGGGGTTGATCTTGGCGACGACACCATAGGGCTGCCGGCGCGTGAGATTGAGATGTCGCGCCTCCTGCGAAAACGTCTCGCCCTTGATTTCTGTGATGAGCCCAGCGCAGTAGCGCAGCCACTGCGCGGTCCAAGACATGTCACCACGCATGCCGACAATCGCGTTACCCGAATCCACCGAGTCGAACAGAGCCAGTTCGTTGATGTTTTCATCAATCCGGTCGGCGAGCAGCTCAAGGCTGCGGGCGCGCTCCTTGAGCGGGACACGTGACCATTCCTTGAATGCCTTCTTGGCAGCCTGCACTGCACGATCGACATCTGCCTCGCTGGCGGCTGGCACATCACCCAGCTTTTCCATGTTGGCGGGGTTGATCGAAGTGAAGTGCGCGTCCTTTTGAGGAGCAACCCACTTACCACCGATAAAGAGCCCTTTGGATGTGAAGTTCAGGTCAGGAGATTTCATGGTTCACTTCCCTGGAATGATTGCGGCACGAAGCACGCTGCGCTCGGAGGCCTTCTTGAATGCAACGTCGAGATCCTTGAGTTCAAACTTGGAATCGACGATCGATTTGAACGGGAAGCGCATTCGGTTGGACACGACGAAGTCGAGTGCCTGAATAAGGTGTCGCGGGTGATAGTTGTGTATGCCGCGCATCGTCACCCACCGCTTCACAAGCATGTTTGCGTCGATCGTCACATTGGCACCGGGGCTCACCAAGCCGCCGAGAATATAGCGACCGCCGATACGCAGCATCTGCAGCCCCTGCGGTATGACGCCAGGCACACCGCAAACTTCGATAACCGCATCAGCTCCATCAGGCCGGCACAGCTCGCGGACCTGCTCGACAACTTCGTTGGCCGGCGATTTGGCGACATCGATAGCAACGTCAACGCCGAATTTTTTTGAGATCTCGAGCCGATCTGGCACCGAGTCGAGGCCGATTACCATACGCGCGCCGCGCGCTTTCGCCATTGCAGCACCGTATAAACCCAGCAGGCCCAGACCTTGAATCACGACTGCATCGCCCAGAGCGATCTCGGCGGCCTCGGTCACCGAGACCATGGTCGCAACACCACAGTTGATGGGGGTTGCTTCTTCGTCCGACAGCTCGTCGGGCAGCTTGAGTATGCCGGTGCCTGGCAGGATGTAGCAGTACTCCGCAAACCCACCCAGGAAGTGCGGATCCTCCTCGACGAGATCATGCCCGTACTTGCGCACGCCATTGCACTTCTGAGGCATGTCTAGAACGTCGCGGTAATAGCAATGACCGTCGTAGAAGTACTCGCTCCAGGTAATCCGGTCGCCGACATTGAGTTTGTCGCCACGCATATCGCGGTCGATACCCGCACCGATCTCCTCGATCAACCCGATGATCTGTGACCAAGGATACCCGGACAGGGATTGGGCCTATGCCCTTCGTAGGAGTGGATATCGGACCGACAGATGGTCGACATCGTCACCTTGACCAGAACTTCGCCGGGCCGAGCGGGGCGTACCGGAAACTCCTTGAGGATAAATGGCGTATTGGGCGCTTCGTAAATGGCGGCCTTTGCGGTGCGCATGCGATATTTCTCTCTATCGTAGGGGGCTGGATCGTATTGCTGGACTATTTTGTGTTGATGATGATCGCTGGCTTATTCGACGCCGTTGAGCGCGAAATCGAATATGTCGTAGTTGCGTAGATTTCCAGCCTCGGCGATCTTGCGATAGTTCGCATTGAGTGGCCGGGAGAGAAGGAGGGGAACCTTCTGCTCACCGAGACCGCCATGCGAGCGCAGCCGATGCCCGGCAAGCTGGCTGAGATCGTGGTCCTCGCGCCGCGCACCGACGACCGTGTTGCGGTCACTGAAGACGGCGAAGTCGCCTTCGCGATCAAGAGGAAGATCGAACTGGCGACATACCTCGTTTTTATCCAGGACAAGTTCGATGCCCGGCAGCGTGCGAGCAAAGGTCATCATAGCGGCAGCATCGCCTGGCTTGAGCATATGCACGCGCACAAACGAACCGAGCGCGCCATGATGGCGGACGAAGGGGTCGGCGATCGGACAAATTACGCGGACAGAACCAGCGCCAAAGCGCCCATTGAGTTCGTCCTCCAGGTAGACGACGTTAGCAGAACCGTCAGCACCTGATTTGTCGGCCATGCCGTGATCGGCTGTTATCGCAACCGTTGCACCCAACTCGATAAGCTTGGCGACCGCATCGTCGACGGCCTTATGATAGGCATCGGCCTCCGGCTCCCCCGGCGCATGCTTGTGTTGCACATAGTCCGAAGTTGTCAGGTACATGATGTCGGGTCGGTATTTCTCCAAAAGCTTTACGCCGGCATCAAACACGAATAGCGACAGGTCCGCTGAGTACTGGTCAGGCGTCCGCCGACCAACAACTTGCTCGACATTCTCGATTTCGTTTTCAGCGAGTGTCACCCTGTCGGCGTGCTGTGCCGAGAAGTTTATTCCCGACATCTTGTAGGCCAGGACCTTGAGCAGTTTGTCCTTGGCGGTCACAACCGCGGCCCTGGCACCAGCTTGACTAAGAGCGCTGAGAATGGTGCCGCAACGTAAGCGCGCAGCATCCGTAATCATAATCTCCTCGCCGGTATCGGGGTCGAGATAATAGTTCCCGTTGATTCCGTGTACCGCAGGCGGCACGCCTGTCACGATCGACGTATTGTTGGTGTTGGTCGTACTGGGCATCGAGCAATTTGCAAGGCCAACAAATCCAGATTTCTTGAAGCTGGCCATCGTCGGCAGCGAACCGTTGGCGATGCCGTGATCAAGATATTCCGGATCAAAACCGTCGACGACGATCACGACCGTCGGATTCTTTGGCATCGCATAGGTTCGACCGTTAGCTTCGACTGGCTTTATGCCATCAGTCACCCTGGGCATGGCGGATGTAGTCACGATTCAAGCCTCTCATTTTACCGAATGTATGGAATTTCTGGACAGCGGGATTGTCGCGATAGGCATGCGGTTGCGTGCGCTCACGATCTCGATCAGAGGGAGGAGTTCCTCAAACTGATCGATCAAATTGTCCGCGCCGAATGTTTTAGGGGGCTGGTGATGATAGCCGTATGTGACGGCAATCGAGCGCATGCCAGCGCCACGCGCTGCTTCAACATCGTGAATGTTGTCGCCAACCATTACCACATCGCTGGGCTGCAGCTTTAGCCGACGTGCCGCTTCCAGAAGCGGACCGGGATGAGGTTTACGTTGCGGGAGGCTATCGCCGCCAACGACAATCTCGAAGAACTTCTTGAGCTCAAGGCTGTCGAGAATTTTTTCCGTAGCAACGATGGGCTTGTTTGTGACAACGCCAAGACGGCACCCCTGGCTCTTCAAGGCCGCAAGCGTATCAACGACGCCGGGAAAGCAATGAGTATGGCGTGTTGGGTCCGCCTCGTAGATCGCGAGGAACTTTGCAACCAGCGAGGAGGCTTGACCAGCGTCCCCGCCTGCTCCAGCAAGTCCACGCTCGATCAGCTTGAGCACGCCATCGCCAATCATAGCTCGAACTTCATCGAGCTTAATGGTGTGCAGCTTGAGGTCAGCCAGGATTTCATTGAGCGCGGCGCAAAGATCGGCAGCGCTATCTACGAGCGTTCCATCAAGGTCGCAAATGACCGCTTCTGCTGTGTATCGAAGTTCCATGAACCCACGATCCTGTATTGTATCGTGAGTTTCAATTGAATATATTCCACTTAATAGTGAGCTTTGCTCACAGATTGGCTCTTATGGCGTTGAGACGCATTGTTGAGACGCATTACTGGAGAGAATGAGCGCGCGCGCTGCAGGGCGTGGCAAGGCACCCCAAACACACCCTACACCGCTCGGAAACAACGGCGCAGGACCTCTCCACCGCTGCAGGAATTGCTCTCGAAATGGGGGATCGAAATTGCTGCCTGCCACAGTGCCGGGCTGCACGCAGAGCCGTTTGAAGCCTGTCTGGAGCTACACAAAAGCCGGACACTTGCATTGGCACAATGCACCAGCATCGCACGCAACAATCGGCGTGCAGTGGCCAAGGAGACGGCCGCCAAGGTTCAGGCAGCAGCGAGGCCATGCCGCGTTTGCCCAAACAATCGCCGCGAGCCGCCGCTGCGAGCCGGTAGCCGGAATCTTTTTGGCATCTTGCACACTAACGTGGACAATCAGCCAAGGCGCAAAGACGCGCACCATGACGACAATCGATATTCATAAGGATGCCCCATGAAAGCTCGAGAATTGCCTCTTGTGGCATTGCGCTCGTTCGATGCCGCGGCACGTAATGGCGGACTACAGCTTGCCGCCAAGGAATTGGGCGTCACGCATGGAGCTATTAGCAAACAGATATCATCTCTTGAGAGCTGGCTTGGGCAGAAGCTATTTCTTCGCGAAGGACGCCGCCTGGTCCTTACGCCTTACGGCCAAATTCTTGCTGATAAACTTGATGAATCGATCAGCAATATCCGTGGTGCCTGCGAATATGTGCACCGCCAGAGAAGAAAATCCGTGGTGTCGGTCGAAGCGCCAGCCACTTTTGCGATGTACTGGCTGCTTCCGAGGCTTGTGGAATTCGAAAAGGAGCATCCCAACATTGCTGTGTGGCTTTCAACACGCCTGACCGGTCAATCACCAAACTTCGCATCGGCAGATTTTATAATCACACGAGGTCGAGCGTCATCGCAGCGGTCCCGGCTGTGGAGCACCAAACTGCTGTTTGACGAAAGATTGACGGTAATTTCGTCGCCGGCGGTTCTCCAGAAGCGGCCCGTCAAAAAGCCATCAGACGTACTGAAGCATCGCTTGATTGCGGCTTCCACCAGGCCGGGAGATTGGGAGTCCTGGTTCAATCTTGCCAATATCGGTCACCAGATCCTCGAGGGCGGTCATAGATTTGATCACCTGTTTGTCGCCATGCGCGCTGTGCAGGATGGAATTGGTTCAATAATTGCGCCGGAGAATTTATTCGGGCTCAGCTTTTTAAAGAAGGAATTGGTTGCGCCGTTGCCTCGCCACTTCGTGAAGGGTGAGCCTTACCTTATCCATCGCCCACCACGGACCGAGGGCAAGCATACCCATCTTTTCATGGAATGGCTCGATCAAGCGGTCGCGCGTAGCGGAAGCTCAGCCTAGCCGGCTGACGAACTTTGCCCCCTGCTGCCAGGCTGGCGCAAATCCGATCCGATATGGGAATCCAAGGCCGAGGGGTTAGGCGATACATTCATCGAATGCCGGGTCCAAGGCATTGTTTACCTGGGTGGCATCAGACGACCGATACCGGCGAAGCATCTGCTGGCGGGATTTCGCAGTGGAGCTTGTGATGAGCGCCACGTCATCGGCCAATGATGTTTTTTCCTGTTACCGGATGTTGCAGCAACAGCCGGAATGACTGGAATTGAACAATGTTAAGCCCCAATTGGGGCTCAAAGGCTCGGATCAACCTTTTGATAGAAAGAAAAAAGCAAGCAAAATCAAACTGGTGCGGTCGAGAGGACTCGAACCTCCACGGGTCGCCCCGCTACCACCTCAAGGTAGTGCGTCTACCAATTCCGCCACGACCGCTTTCGTGTGCGCCGCTGTGCTGGAACCAGCCCTGTCGGCGAACCGGTCCCCTGAGTGAAGACCGGGCAAGGCCGCTCAGGTAACAGAGCCGCGCGCGGATGGCAAGGGTCAAAACCGCCCAATCCGGCATCGCATGATCGCTGGTCATGGACGCCTCGCCAGCCAGCGCAAGCGCACCTTCGGAGCGATGCCGGAATGGACATGAGCTACTGTGCCCGCTGATCTCGCCATCCATCGAAAAAACCGATATGGCCTCAGAACTACACGTGCGAAGTAGAGCGTCCGATCTTGTCCCGTCGTGACCTGCAAATGATACGATGCTGCCATCCAAAGGGTGGGCTGGCCTTGCATCGAGCAGCGCGTGGAGCGCGTTCCAACACAGGTGACTTCAAAGGCAGGTTTGGCGCGGTCGAAACATCCTGGCTACATTGGCCAACGCCAAGTCCCTGTTTGAGAATCCCCCTACCCTTGGGCTGGAAGCCTGACGCTTCCATTTGTGGCGATCAGGTTCAAAGCGTTCGAGCGGCCAAATGAGTGATCCCATCACATCAACGAAGACAGATCCGCAACCGCAGGCTCCGATCGGATGGGCCATCAGCGATGGCCTCGTCGATTACCAGACGGCGTTGTCCTTCATGACGACGCGCGCCGAGGCAATTGCCAATGGGGTGGCGGACGAGCTGATCTGGCTCATCGAGCACCCGCCGCTCTATACAGCCGGAACGAGTGCGAGGCCCGAGGATCTACTGGCACCGAACCGCTTCCCGGTCCACGTTGCCGGGCGCGGCGGGCAATACACGTATCATGGGCCTGGCCAAAGGGTGGTCTACGTGATGGTGGACGTGCGCCGGCGTTTCGGAGACGTGCGCGCTTTCGTGTGCGCGCTGGAGCGGACCGTGATCGACACGTTGGCCGCATTCAATATCAAGGGTGAGATCCGCGATGGTCGCGTCGGCGTATGGGTGGGCCGGCCGACTAAGGGCGAAGGCGTCGAGGACAAGATCTCGGCGATCGGGATCCGGCTGCGCCGCTGGGTCAGCTTCCACGGGCTGAGCATCAACGTCGATCCCGACCTGGAGCATTTCAGCGGCATCGTTCCGTGCGGGATCGCGGAGCATGGCGTGACGAGCTTCGAGGACCTCGGGCAGCTCGTGAGCATGCCGGAGGTCGACATGGCGCTGAGGCGCTCATTCGAAAAGGTTCTGGGGCCGCTCGTGCCGGTCGGCGATCCGCTGGCGAGCGCATGAAGACGCCATCACACGCAAAACGCTACACTATCGGGCTGTTTCGGACATGAGACAGCCCGGTCCGTCATGAACCGGGCTGTCTCGTACGGCAATGCTGCCAGGTCCTTCGATGACCATTAGCGGTCACTTTCCCGGCGGTGAAGGCGCTTCGCCGGGCCGCGGCGAAGGAGCCGTGTCGTCCCGATCATAGTAGATGAAGCCATCCTCGATGGAGACCACGTCCGAGCCCTCGAGCTCGTAGGTTGCGTTCTCAGCATCGTCGAGGCGGACGACGCACCCTTCGGTGCAGAAGTCGTTCCACACCTCGTCGCGCTTGAGAACGCGGCTGTCACCATCCTTGCCGGAGACCACCGTGAGCTTGTGCTCCTTGGCATCGCGGTTCGTCACGGAGGCCGCGGAACCATCGGTGGCAAGCAAGAGGGGGGCAAACAATGCGACCGCGAACAATCTCATGGGACCAACGGGCGCGCTACTTCCAGGACACAGCGGGGCTCGTTCAACGCTTCTTGGCGGCCTTCTTCTTGGCGGCCTTCTTGGCGGCCTTCTTGACGACTTTCTTCGCCGGCTTCTTCACAACCTTCTTGGCCGCCTTCTTCTTGGCGGTGGCAGCCTTGCGGGCAACCGGCTTCTTCTTCGCGGCAACCTTGCGCTTGGCGGCGACCTTCTTGCCGGGCTTCTTCTTCGCCGCCTTCTTTGCAGTCTTGGCTTTCATAGAAACATTCCCTTGCTTGTGATGCCCTCATCGTCGTGACTTCAGTCATTCGACATCCACGGGCGATGCACTCGACACACGTCGAGTCATGATAACTGTGATGACAAAAGCGCATTGCGGCAAACAGATTTTTCTGCTGCGTCCTATCGAAGGTTTCGATAGATGTGTTGAAGCATGCACTGATGAAGCACGCATGCTGTGGCACACGACATGGACATCGCACTCGCACGAACGTTTCTCATGGTCGCCGAGACGGGCAGCTTCATCGAAGCTGCGCGAAAGATGAACGTGACGCAATCGACGGTCTCCGCGCGCATAAAAGGACTCGAGGAGCTGCTCGGCAGGCCCTTGTTTGAACGATCAAAAACAGGCGCGGAGCTGACGGGAGCGGGGCAACAGTTCCAGAAGCACGCATTGGCACTGGTGCGTGTTTGGCAGCATGCACAGCTCGAGGTAAGCCTTTCGGATCAGCATCGCGATCACCTCTCGGTCGGTGCGCCGATCAGCCTTTGGGATGGCTTCCTGTTGAAGTGGATTTCATGGCTGAGAGGAAACATTGCCGACATCGCCGTCTCTGCGAGTGCTGGTTTGTCGCAGGTTCTCACGCAGCGCCTGATCGAAGGAACGCTCGACATTGCGGTGATGTATCGCCCCATACAGCCCCCCGGATTGACGATTGAGCACCTGTTCGACGAGGAGTTCGTGATGGTGACGAGCCAGCGCGGACCGACGCGGCGCAGCGCCACAGATTATGTGTTCATCGATTGGGGGCCCGACTTCCGACAGGACCATGCCGCAGCCTACCCGCGGCTCATGAACCCTGGGCTCAACCTCGATATCGGCTCGATGGGGCTCGAATACCTGCTTGAGAACGGCGCCACCGGTTATTTCCCTGAGCGGCTCGTCTCACGGCTCATCGCGCGGGGTCGGCTCAGGCAGCCGGCCCGCACCCGCAAGTTCGTCTATCCGGTCTACATGGTCTATCCGGAAGCGCGCGACGACGAGGCATTCGAGCCGATCCTTGCCAGTCTGCGCAAGCATTCAGCCAAGTTCGCCTAGAGCCTGATCGGCTGAGATGGAAACACGACGGCTTCCGTCGAAGCCGTGATTGAGGTTCTCAAACAAAGAGATAGAGCAGGCCACAACGGCCTGAGGTGGTTCAATCAAAGCCTGACCTGCTCTAAGCGGATGCGGGCGCAATGGCCGGCGCTCTTCCTGGCCACGAAAGAACTAGGCGGAGGGACTGCTGGGCAACCGTCCATGACCTCTCGGTCAGGCGGCGCCCGCTATTCGAACTCGATAATGACCGCGTCGACCGCGAGACTGTCACCCACCTTGGCGGCAACCTTCTTCACCTTGCCGTCGCGCTCGGCACGCAGGATGTTTTCCATCTTCATCGCCTCAACGACAGCCAACGGATCGCCGGCCTTCACTTCGGCGCCGTTCTCCACGTTGATCGCCTTGACCAGCCCCGGCATCGGGCAAAGGAGATACTTCGACATGTCCGCGGCAACCTTCTCGGGCATCAGTGCCGCGAGTTCTGCCTCGCGCATCGTGTAAACGCGCGCTGGAACATGGATGCCGCGGAAGGACAGGTCATATCCGTTCAGGATCGGGCGCACCTGTACGCACACGTCCTGATCGCGCACGACACCGGCCCAGACGACCTCGCCCGGCCACCAGCGCGAGGCAAGCTCAAGCGTATCGGCGGTATTGCCAGCCTCGTCGAGCATCGTCACCTTGATGGGCGTATCGAGGCCGCCTTCCACGAGAACGTGCTGAACCGTCTTGTCCAGGACAACCACGCGGCGGTTGGAGAACCGAACCGGGCGGCCATCCATCTGGTGCGTGATCTCGCGGCGGCGAACGTTGTTCTGGTGATCGATCGCAGCGGCGACTGCAGCAAGGACCTTCAGCTCCTCGCCCTTCGGCTCGCGCGGCTTGAAGCCATCGGGAAACTCCTCCTTGATGAAGCCCGTCGACAGCTCGCCCTGGCGCCAGCGCGGATGCTGCATCAGCGCTGTCAGGAAGGGAACGTTGTGCTGGATGCCGTCGATATAGAAGGCGTCGAGAGCGGTCGCCTGGACATCGATTGCCTGCTCTCGCGTCGGCGCGTGGGTCACGAGCTTGGCGATCATAGGGTCGTAGAACATGGAGATCTCGCCGCCCTCGAACACACCGGTATCGTTGCGCACGGTGAGGCCGTCGGAGGTCGAGCCCTCGTGAGGCGGACGATAGCGCACGAGACGGCCAATGGAGGGCAGGAAGCCGCGGTAGGGATCCTCCGCGTAGATGCGGCTCTCGACCGCCCAGCCGTTGAGCTTCACATCCTTCTGCGCGATCGACAGCTTCTCACCTGCGGCGACGCGGATCATCTGCTCCACGAGATCGATTCCGGTGATGAGCTCGGTGACGGGATGCTCCACCTGCAGACGGGTGTTCATCTCGAGGAAGTAGAAGCTCTTGTCCTGGCCGGCGACGAACTCGACGGTGCCGGCGCTATCGTAGCCGACAGCCCTGGCGAGCGCCACGGACTGCTCGCCCATTGCCTTGCGGGTCGCCGCATCGAGCAGCGGCGAGGGCGCCTCCTCGATGACCTTCTGGTTACGGCGCTGGATGGAGCACTCGCGCTCGCCGAGATAGATGATGTTGCCGTGCTTGTCGCCCAGCACCTGGATTTCGATATGGCGGGGGTTCTCAATGAACTTCTCGATAAAGACGCGATCGTCTCCGAACGACGATTTGGCCTCGGAGCGCGCGAGCTGGAAGCCTTCCTCGCACTCCTTCGCATCGTAGGCGATGCGCATACCCTTGCCGCCGCCGCCGGCCGATGCCTTGATCATCACGGGATAGCCGATCTCGGCGGCGATCTTCACGGCCTGCTTGGGATCTGCGATTTCTCCCAGATAGCCCGGCACAGTGGAGACCTTGGCTGAAGCCGCCGCCTTCTTACTCTCGATCTTGTCGCCCATGGCGGCAATCGCCTTGGGGTTGGGACCGATGAATACGATGCCCTCTTTGGCGAGCGCGATTGGGAATGCCTGGCGCTCGGACAGGAAGCCGTAACCGGGGTGCACCGCCTCAGCACCGGTCGCTTTGCAAGCGGCGACGATCTTGTCGATCAAGAGATAGGACTCTGCGGCCGTGGGCGGGCCGATGTGGACGGCTTCGTCTGCCATCTCGACATGCAGCGCGTCACGATCGGCGTCCGAATAAACGGCCACCGTCTTGATGCCCATCCGGCGAGCGGTCTTGATGACGCGACAAGCAATCTCGCCGCGGTTCGCAATCAGGATCTTGTTGAACATGTCCTGTGGGTGTCCCTCGCAATGGAGTCCTGGCGGGTCCTGCCAGCCAGCCGTGTTCTAGACGGCCTTTCGACGCCCGTAAACCGGCTCCTGTAGCGACAAATGGCTTAGTTCAGGCGCGACGATGGCGGTTGGGGCGGATGCGGAGGGTTCAGGTCCGGGCAATGACGCGCTGGCGCACCAGATCAATGGCCGCGCGAAGCTCGTAAAGCCGATCCGAATAGTGCAACGGTACCGGAATGGTGCTGACTGCCTCGTCGATGCGGTCGATCTCCGCGGTCAAGGCGGCGCCGCCGGCCGCAGCCGTCACGCCCTCCCCAAGGCGCTTTTCCAGGGCCTTGAGTTGGGCATACCAGTAGAAAAGCCGGGAGCGGATGCGCCATTCGTAAATCATCGGCCCGAGCTTGAGCAACGGGAGCAGGATCGTGGCCACCGGCACGACCATAACGATCATACGCTCGATGAGGCTGGCCAGCCAGAACGGAAGAAGGCGCTGAAAGAACGGTGTGCCCGAGGCGTACATGCGCTCGGCATCCTCGGACATCGGGTATTCGGGATCGAAACCCTGTGGGAACTGCCCGACGCGCTGGAACATGCCGCCGGCCGAATGGGTCGCCTTCAAAGCATCGACCAGCGGCCAGGCAAGAGCGGGATGCAGATCCTTGCGCGCCACAAGCGCAGCCTGGGCGGCCACCATGTTGATGTCCGAAGACGGCAGGTTTCGCGCCAGATCAATTGCGCCCTCGGGCAGAACGACATGGGAGAGATAAGGAAAGCGACGCGTATACGCTTCCGCGTGGCTCAGATTCATGAGCTTCAAGCTGCTATCGAGCATCAATTCGCTGAGTAGCGGGCTCTCCGGCGCCAGAGTGAAGAACGCCGCATCCGCCTCACCCTTTCTGAGCGCCCCGGCCGCCGCGTCGCCGCCCAGCGCAAGCAGTGTCGAATTGGTCCCATCGACGCCGGTGACGCGCAACAGATCTGCGGCGAGCTTGCGCGTGCCGCTACCCTGCGGACCGATCGCGATGCGCCTGCCTTTGAGAGCGGACAACTGATTGATTGAAGCGTCCAGCCGGTGAAATATCCAGACCGGCTCCAGGAAGATGCGTCCATAGGACATCACATTCGGCGCGGATCGCTGATCGGCGATGCCACCCTGCATGAGCGCGAGATCGACACGCTCATCGTCGTTGCTGAGGCGAGCGAGATTTTCGACCGAGCCCTTCGAGGGGATCACGTTCAGTGTGATGCCGCTCTTAGCCAGTTCCGCGCGATAGCGGTTCGCGAAGGCATAATAGGCACCCGTTTCCGAGCCGGTGGTAATGACAATCCGGCTGGGCGGCGCGGGCTCGACGAACTGGTAGGCGAGCCAGAAGGCGGCAACGACCAGCAAGGCTGCGGGACCGCCGATGAGGAGAATCTCGCGCAACTGCAATCTGGAATGAGGAAACCACACGTCCGTGCCCCCGATTCGATACGACCTCGACCCCGTCCATCAACCGAGACCGACGCCTCGAACAACGGCACTGCGATGGATGGATGAGTGGACCGGCATATCAGCCGGGTCAAGAGCCGGAGCTATCGCAATCAATGGAGCGATATTGCGGCATCGTGATGCGGCCGCAGCCAGGTCCGAGACTGAATGGCTTATCAGTAAAAGCCTTGCCGTCGAACGAAGCCAGGCGATAGTGCAATACTGCGGCTCGCTCAGCCTGCCAGCGACAACCTGATCGGGTGGTGCTGCGCGTTGCGCATCTGACCGGTGTGGGCGGTCAGGCGGCGGGGGCGTACCGCGCGATCAGATCCTTGAGAGCGGGGTGAATATCGGGGCTTTCGGCGCGCAGAAAGGCGAGCAGCGCCGCCTCGTTCTCATTCACCTTGCCATCGCGCCCAATACGCTCGATCAGCCACGTCGATTCGCCTTCGGTGACCTGCTCGTTGACGATCATCTCGATGCGCTGGCGCTCGAGCCGGTCGAGGGCACTCTCCTCGCGTGTCAGGCGACGGTAGCCTGCCAGGGGCGATGCGCCACCCGAGGTGAATTTCTTGACGAGGCCGACCGGTGAGAGGTCGGTGTGATAATCAAGCCATGCATCGCGGCGCAGGGCTTCCTCGCGCGAGGGCACGGCATAAGACGACACGGACATGACGGAATTGGCGATCGCCTTGACGAACAGGTCGGTCCACGCGGGATTGGGCGCGTCATCAACGAGCGCGTCGTTGATCTCGAAGAGCACCTCGGCCTCAGCGCGCGTCACCCCGACGTTTCCGTCGCCGCCGAACGCATAGAGGATGCGCCGCAACAGCTCGACTTCGGCCTCGCCGATGACGCCTGGCTCAAGCCTTGTGCCGTTGCGCAGAACGCCCTTGCCGGTGAGGACGGCATCGCGAACCTGCGCAAGCGCAAAACGGACAAGGCTTTCGGGCGACCAGCGTGCGCGATCAATCACATTGATGACGAGCTCCAGCTCGGTGCGCGTATCGACGCGGCCATCCCGGCCGACACGATCAATGAGCCAGCGTGCGTTTTCGGCGGTGACGTAGCCCGTCGGCTCGGCCTGGTTGACGAGAAAGTCTGTGATCACCTCGATGAAGTAGTCATTCCACGCCCACGTGAAGGTCAAGCCTGCATCGTTCAATTGGAACAGAACGTCGGCTTCCTCCGGCGAGATGCAGCCATCAGCGTAGGTGAGGCTACGGAGCTTCATGACATCAGCGTCGGTGATACTGCCGCGCTTGATCATCACGTCGATCGAAAAGTCCTTGAAGGCGGTCATGGCTGCGCTCGCGTGTGCCGAATAATCGCCGCAACATAATATGTTAACCTTACCAATCAGCTAACGCTGCCGGTCTGCAGCAATGAAACGCGCCATGGCAGCCTGCGCGCGCACGCTCTCTCAATCGCAGGTGGCCTTACCCGGTTCGGCGGCTTCACGCAGAGGCACTTGCATGAGACACGTTGAAACGGAACGGGCCGCCCCAAGGGAGCGGCCCGTCTCCTCGCGCAGGTCCAGGCGGTGGGGATCAACGCCCAACGCGCGGCAGGAATCTCAGCCGGCGCCAGCTGTCGTGCTTCTCGTTGACGATATGCCAGCTGGCCGACTTCTGACGGTGGCGCAAATCGCGGAACTCGCGGGCAGTCAGTTTCCCGTCCTCGAGATACCGGGAACGAAGGCGCGTGATCTGGCGCTGCTCGGCGCGCAGCTTGCGGCCCTCACGCCAAGTGATCTGGCCACTCTGACGCCCCTGCTCGATGCGATGCGACTGGTTATCGAGTGCCCGGTCGACCGGACGCAGGGAATGCGCGGACGCGGTCGCGGTGGTGGCGGCGATAATTGCTGCGGCTACGATAAGGGTCTTGGCTGTCATTGTTATCATCTCCAGTTGATCGTGGCGGATGGTGTCCGCCGGACTGAAACAGGTGTTCGATGACGGCCAAGATGCATCGCCCGCTTTGAACCTGAACTGAACGTCGTTTTAATCGGACGTTCAGCCTCGCGGCGGAAATGGGGCAGCAGATTTCGGAATCGAGAGTTGTGTGTGCACCCACATGGCGCCCTGCTGCGGTCGCAGCAAATTCCCCTGGATTACGGTCTCGCGGCAGACACCGCTGCAGGAATTCTGCGCAAAATGGCGCGTCGGAAATGCACTTCGCATGCATGACGCAGCGGTCGGGCCCAAGCACACGCGAACGTCCACGGCTTTGGCCGTTTCGACCCCGGACCCAAAAATTCAACGCGATATCTGCGCCGCAGACCATTTCAACCGAAGCTTAACCAACGCGGGCAACCAGACCGAAAGGGCTCGGCGGCTAAGCTGGCGGCTAGAGCCTGATCGGCTGAGATGAAAGTACGACTGCTTTCATCGAGGCCGTGATTGAGGCTTTCAAACAAATTGATAGAGCAGGCCGAAACGGCCAGACGTCATTCAATCAAAGTCTGACCTGCTCTATTGTTTCGTTGATGAGTCGCAGCCATGTTCCAGTCGCTTGAAATCACGTCACGGCAGTTTCCGCGCATGCGGTATCGTTGCCCGTCATGCTCGGATATCCACCACGGGTTCCCGGCACTTGCTTACAACCTGCCCGATGCGATCTTCCTGCTTTCAGCCGAGGAAAAAGAGCGCCGCGCGGTCGTCTCGTCCGATCTGTGCATCCTGGACGATGAGCACTATTTCATCCGCTGCGTGCTTCCTGTCGCCGTCAACGGATACGAGGAAGGGTTCGAGTACGGCCCGTGGGTGGAGATCAACGCTGAGGATTTCAGCCGCTATTCGGTCTGGTTCAACCTCGGCGTCTCACCGGGCTGGCATTCGATCGAAGGCCGGCTCGCCAATGCGCTTGCGGCCAGCAGGCCAACCACGCTTGGCATTCGTTGCAGGGTCCTGTTGCCCGACGACGATGACAGCCGGCCGCTTGTGCAGGTGTCGGAGACGTCCCATCCGTTGTTCGACGAGCAGGTAAATGGCATGCCGATCACTCGGGCGACCGAGCTTACCGCGCACCTCAAGGGCTTTGTTCTGATCGTCGATTGACAAGAGCGCTCTCGGTTTTGCGCTTGACGCGCTGTTCGAAGCGCTCGACGTTGACGACAACGCGCTGATGCGTGCCTTCCCCGATCAATTCCTTCTCATCGCGGCACGTGACATTGAAGAAGATCGTACGGCCCTCGACTTTGGTCACCACCGCCTCGGCGTTGACTTTCATACCGACCGGCGTTGCCGCGATGTGGCTCACGTCCAATCTGATGCCGAGACTCTGATGCCCCTGCGGCAGAAGATGCTCTGCGCATGCCAGCGCCGCCGCCTCTATGACGTTGATCATGACCGGGGTCGCCAGGACGGGTATTACGCCAGAGCCAACCTTTACCGCCGTGTGCTCGGGGCCGACGAGCAGCATGGACGTGCCCGTCTGGCCGGGAGTTATCTTCTCCAGCAAACCATCGATCTCCGATAATGCCTCGTCGAAAGGCACCCTTGACGATGCAGACTACAGCGGAATGTTGTCGTGCTTCTTCCAGGGGTTCTCAACGGTCTTGTTGCGCAGCATGTTGAGCGCCCGGCAGACGCGCTTGCGGGTGTCATGCGGCTGGATCACCTCGTCGATGTAACCGCGCTCGGCGGCAACGAAGGGATTGGCGAAGCGCCGCTGATACTCGTCGGAACGGGCCTTGATCTTTTCGGGATTGCTCAACTCGGATCGGTAGATGATCTCCGCTGCACCCTTGGCACCCATCACCGCGATCTCGGCAGTGGGCCAGGCATAGTTCACGTCACCACGGATGTGCTTGGACGACATCACGTCGTAAGCGCCGCCATAGGCCTTGCGGGTGATGACGGTGACTTTGGGTACTGTCGCCTCGGCGAAGGCGAAGAGCAGCTTGGCGCCGTGCTTGA
>JRYH01001785.1_pt1 | contig 67238 bp, 58 predicted proteins | sample 235351 | NCBI WGS metagenome assembly JRYH01 (sample SAMN03074221, study PRJNA261480) | activated sludge metagenome | biome: Wastewater Treatment Plant; feature: Wastewater; material: Activated sludge; isolation source: activated biomass of a wastewater treatment plant treating wastewater... ... | reverse complement strand
GGTGCTGCTGGCGGGGTCGGCGGTGATCCTGGTGCCGATGCTGTGGATGGTCACCTCGTCGGTGAAGACAACGGCGGACGCGTTCAGCAGCCTGTTCCTGCCGGGCGGGTCTGGGGTGCTCGGGATCGCGTGGGAGCGGTTGACGCTCGAGAACTTCGAGCGTCTGTTCGTTGAGGCGAGGCTCGGGACGGCGATCGTGAACTCGGTGTTCCTGTCTTCGGTGGGCGCGGTGCTGGCGACGCTGGCGTGCTCGGCCGGTGGGTATGCCTTGGCGCGGTACCGGTTCCGGGGTCGGGGTGCGTTGACGGTGCTGGTGCTGGGTTCGCTGATCATTCCCCCCCCGCTGCTGCTGGCGCCGAACTACGAGTTGCTGCACGCGTTCTCGCTGCTGGATACCTTCGTGGGGCTGCTGCTGCCGAGCCTGGCTCCTGCGTTCGGCGTGTTTCTGTTCAGGCAGGCGACGGTGCAGTCGGTCCCGCGGGAGTTGCTGGAGGCGGCGCGGATCGACGGGAGCGGGGAGATCCGGACCTTCTTCGTGGTGGCGTTGCCGCTGCTGCGGCCCATGGTCGGGGCGTTCATGCTGATCACCTTTCTGATGTGGTGGAACAACTTCATCGGGCCGCAGGTGGTGTTGCACGATCCGGAGAAGTTCCCGCTTGCGGTGGCGATCGCGCAGTTGAAGGGTGTGTACTACCAGGATTACGGGGTGCAGATGGCGGCGACGCTGGTGTCGATCGCGCCTGTGATGGCGTTGTTCCTGCTGCTGCAGCGGGAGTTCATCAGCGGGCTGACGGCGGGGGCTGTGAAGGGGTGATACGGGCCCGGAAGGGTCGGTGTGGGCCCGCCGATGAGGCCGCTGCCTGCGAGGCGATGGGGCCGATCACGCCGGGATTCGGCCGTGATCGGCATGCCGCTTCAGCCTTGGGCGAGCCCGGGGGCGCGAGCCTTCGGAGCGGTCTGTTGACGAGGCTTCGCGGGCTTGCTCCCGCGGCTCGTCGGGCGCCGGTTCGAAGCGAATGCGGCGTGAGGTGTGCATGGCTTCGACCGCTTGACGGGTGGCGCTGCGCAGAAAAGCGACGGCCCCGATGTGGATCGGGGCCGCCTGCAAAGAGGAATCACAGCCGGCGGACCGGCTTGAGGGACTCAGTCGCAGCCCTGGAGGAAGCCGGTGACGAAGGCGTTGATGTCGGCGAGGTCGAGCAGGCCGAAGGGCTCGGCGATGTCGGAGGGGTTGCAGGGCTCGGCCGGGGGATCGCCCTGGACGAAGGAGGCGTTGTCCCAGAAGATGGATCCGCCCTGGTTGTTGAACTGGAGGAAGAGGAGGAAGACATCGGCGAAGGCGGCGCCGGCGGGGGCGACGCCGGTGGCGGTGACAAGGTTCCACTGGTCAAGGGGGGTCTGGGGGTTGGCGGCCTGGACATTGAGTTCGCCGAGGGAGCCGCCGCCGGCGTCCTTCCACTGGACGAGCCAGAGGGCGAGGTTGTCGGCGCCGAGCGGGTCGATGGAGCTGTTCTGGACATAGACCTGGGCGACATAGTTGAGGCCGGCGGTGACGGGGATGCGCTGGATGAGGCCGGAGTCGCCCTGGACGCCGGGGCCGGGGAAGGTGCCGAAGGTCTTGCAGGTGAAGTTGCCGTCCTGCGGGGCGACCTCGCCGGAGTCGGCCTGGAAGACATTGCCGAAGAACTGCTGGGTCCATCCGGCGAAGGGGATGATGCCGGGGCCGGGGGTTTCGAAGCTGCCGTTGGTGAGCAGGTTGGTGCCTGCGAGTGCCGGTGCCCCGAGAAGGGCGATCGCTCCGAGGGTGGTGAACTTGTTCAACATGGCCTGTTCCTCCAAATCTGCCTGTTGGGGTGCGAAATTCCCGAAACTGTTACGGCATTGTACCAACCCACGGAGAGGGCACAAGGCCTTTTCAACATCGGGCGACGGAAATCGGTCGTTGAATCCGGCCTGCTGAATGGCACAGCGGGGCCGGGATCTGCGATGCTATCGGGCCCCGAACTGATCCGCGGGAATTCGTAACTGTTTCACTCGTGGCCCGGCAGAACCGGATTCAGGGACAGCCGGCCAGGAAGGCGGTGACGAAGGCGTTGATGTCGGCGAGGTCGAGGACGCCGAACGGGGCGGCGAGGTCGGCGATGGTGTCCTGGGCGAGGAAGCCGGTGGCGAAGGCGGAGATGTCGGCGAGGTCGAGAATCCCCTGTGGTGGGGCCAGATCGGCGGGGCAGTCGGAGCCGAGGAAGGCGAAGTCGAACCATGAGATGTTGAACTCCTGGCCGGTGCCTCCGAGGTTCTCGAAGCGCATCACGGTCTCACCGGCGGGGAGGGTGACCTCGGCGGTGCGTGTGGTCCAGGTCTGCCATCCGCCGGTGACGGGGGCGGTGAAGGAGGCGCCGAGGTCCTGGCCGTCGAAGAGGAGGCGGAAGGAGCCGCCGCTGGATTGCGAGGCGACGCGGGTGTCGATGCGGTAGTCGCCGGGCTGCTGGATGTTGACGGTGTACTCGATCCACTCGCCGGGGCGGATCCAGCCGACATTGAAGCCGCCTTCGGAGGCGGCCTGGAGATCGACGCCGGACTCGGGTCGGTAGGCGCCGCCCTGATTGGCGGCGTCGACATCGTGATAGGCCTGGCCGTCGTAGCCGAAATCGAAGTCTTCAGCTTCGACGCGGCCGGGGATCTGGTGGGGCGAGCCGGGGAAGGGTGTCTGGGCCTGTTGGTAGACGCGGACCCAGTCGACGAGCATGGTCTTGGGGAATGGAGCGCCCGGCCCCGGGTTGGTGGTGAAGTTGCCGCCGACGGCCATGTTGAGGAGGAGGTGGAAGGGTTGGTCGAAGGGGGCGTTGGAATCTCCGGCGGCGCCGAGGGTGAACCAGTTGCCGGAGGTTTCGGTGTGGAAGAGTTGGCCGTCGATGTACCAGCGGATGCGGTCGGGCTCCCATTCGACGGCGTAGACATGGAACTCCTCGCCGAATGAGTCGACGATGACGCCTCCGCGGTATTGGTTCTGCGGCCATTGCCCGCCGTAGTGGATGGTCCCGAAGATGGCCTGTGCGTCGTCTGATGCCTCCATGATGTCGAGTTCGCCGCTGGCGGCCCAGCCGCCGTAGGTGTTCTGCTCGGGGAGCATCCAGAAGGCCGGCCAGAGGCCCTCGCCGATGGCGAGGTTGATTCGGGCCTCGGCCTTTCCGTACTGGAAGGCGAAGCGGCCCTTGGTGCGGAGGCGTGCGGAGGTGAAGTTGGAGCCGTTGAAGTTCTCGCGGATTGCGGTGATGCGGAGGTTTCCCGAGGCGGTGGAGACATTCTGCGGTCTGGCGGTGTAGTACTGGAGTTCGTTGTTGCCCCACCCGGCGGGGAGGCCGTAGTTGGATCCGTCGCCGATCATAATCTCCCACTTGGCGGAGTCGACGAAGAGGTCCTCGAATTCGTCCTGCCAGACCAACTCGAAGCCATCGCCTGCGACTACGATCGGGGCGATGGACGCGAGGAGGACGATGGTTGCCGCGGTACGCATGGGGCATGCCTCTCGAGGGAGGGTTCAGGGCGCGGGAATTGGAACAGTTACGGGTGTCGTTTTCCCGGTTCTTGCCTGTATGGTATCGGTTTTCGTGTGGTTGCCTCAACGCGTTTCGGTAACTGGGGGCGAAAGTTCTCCGGGCCCGAACAAACTTTGAGCAGGAGCCGACATGGCCGAGGTGCGCCTCGAACAGGTCTGGAAGATCTATGACGGGGGCGTCGAGGCGGTGCGGGATGTCAATATCGATATCCCGGACGGGTCTTTTTGCGTGTTGGTCGGGCCTTCTGGGTGCGGGAAATCGACGACGCTGCGGATGGTGGCGGGGCTCGAGGAGATCAGCCGGGGGACGGTTTCGATCGGTGGGCGGGTGGTGAACGAGGTGGCGCCGAAGGACCGGGACATCGCGATGGTGTTCCAGTCGTATGCGCTGTACCCGCACATGACGGTGGAGCAGAACCTCTCGTTCGCGTTGCGGCTTCGGAAGATGCCGAAGGGGGAGATTCGCCGTCGGGTGGACGAGGCGGCGCGGATGCTGGGGCTGAGCGAGTTGCTGGCCCGCAAGCCCGGGGCGCTGTCCGGGGGGCAGCGGCAGCGCGTGGCGCTGGGGCGGGCGATGGTGCGCGAGCCGGCGGCGTTCCTGTTCGACGAGCCGCTTTCCAACTTGGACGCGAAGTTGCGGGGGAGCACTCGGGCGGAGTTGAAGGCGCTGCATCGGCGACTGGGTACGACGACGATCTATGTGACGCACGATCAGGAAGAGGCGATGAGCCTGGGTGACATGATCGTGGTGATGGCGGGCGGGGTGGTTCAGCAGTCGGGCTCGCCGCTGGAGGTGTTCGACCGGCCTGCGAACCGGTTTGTGGCGGGTTTCATCGGGACGCCCCCGATGAACTTCCTGACGGGCTCGATCGAGCGTGACGGCGCGGGCTGGCGGTTCAGCGAGCGTGGCGGTGGGCTTTTGCTCTCGGCTCCGGGCGCGGAGGCCGACGGGGCCGCTGATGATGTCGTGCTCGGGCTGCGGCCTCAGGGTGTGCGCGAGATCGCCTCGGAGGCCGAGCGTGAATCGGCTCTGGCCCGCGGGTGCCTGGTCACGGTACGGGTTGAGATGGTCGAGCCCCTGGGTGAGCAGATGGACATTCACGCGACAACGCCCGGTGGCGCCTCGGTGGTATTCAGGCTGCCGACCCGTGGCGGGGTTGTTGCGGGGCAGCCGCTGGACTTGGCCGTGGACGGCGCGCGACTTCGGATCTATGAGCCGGGCGAGTTTGGACGCTCGCTGGCGCCCGCGATGGCGACCGCTGTGTGACAGGACGCCCGATCGGGCGCAGGAGCCTTGAGCAATGAGTGCTTTCCCGAAGAATTTCGTTTGGGGTGTCGCCTCCGCGTCCTACCAGGTCGAGGGGGGCGCGGCCGAGGGAGGGCGGCGTCCGAGCGTGTGGGACATGGTGTGTGAGCGACCCGGGTTCGTCTCCGACGGGCAGTCGGGCGTGTTCGCGTGCGACTCGTATCACCGGTCGGAAGAGGACGCGCGGCTCGTGGGGGACCTTGGGGCGAAGGCGTACCGGTTCAGCGTTTCGTGGAGCCGTGTGCTGCCGCGCGGTGTTGGCGAGGTCAACAAGACGGGGCTGGACTTCTACGACCGGTTCGTGGATGCGCTGCTTGCTCGCGGCGTGGAGCCCTGGGTGACGCTGTTTCACTGGGACTACCCGCGCGACCTGTACGACCGTGGCGGGTGGATGAGCAGCGACAGCCCGATGTGGTTCGCGGAGTATGCACGCGTGGTGCTGGATCGGCTGGGGGACCGGGTCAAGCACTGGATGACGCTGAACGAGCCGCAGTGCTTCGTGGGGCTGGGGCACTCGGAAGGGGAGCACGCGCCCGGGCTGAAGCTGCCTCGGCGGGATGTGCTGCTCGTGCTGCACCGGAGCCTGCTGGCGCACGGGCACGCGGTGGGGGTGATCCGGGATCACGGGGCCGACCACAAGGTTGGGTGGGCCCCGGTGGGTGTGACGGGGTTCCCGGACACGGAGAGCGCGGCGGACATCGAGGCGACGCGGCGGTTCATGTTCGAGCGGTGCCCGGCGGGGGACGGCTGGTACTTCAGCAATGCGTTGTACGCCGACCCGGTGATTCTGGGGAGGTATCCCGGCGCGTCGTACGGCCCGGCGGTCGCGGAGTTGCCGGAACCCGGGCCCGGGGAGATGGAGATCATCAGCCGGCCGTTGGATTTCTACGGGGTGAACATCTATTCGGGGACGCGGATCCGGGCGGGCGCGGATGGCGAGCCCGAGGTGGTGCCCCCGGGGCCGGGGCATGCCCGGACCATGATGGACTGGCTGGTGACGCCCGAGGCGTTGTACTGGGGTCCGCGGCTGCTGGCGGAGCGGTACGGGCTTCCGGTGTACATCACGGAGAACGGCTGCGCGACCTCGGACTGGGTGTCGCTGGACGGGCGGGTGCATGACCCTTCTCGGATTGATTACCTGGATCGGCACCTCGGGCAGTTGGCGCGGGCGGTGAAGGACGGGGTGGATGTCCGCGGGTATTTCCTGTGGTCGATCCTCGACAACTTCGAATGGGCGTACGGGTACACCAAGCGATTCGGGCTGGTGCATGTGGACTTCAAGACCGGGGAGCGGATCCCGAAGGATTCGTACCACTGGTATCGCCGGCGGATCCTCGAGTCCTGAGGCGGAGTGGCGCGGGTCGGGCCCGCGTTGGGGGCGGTTCAGTCTCCGCTGATCATGTTGAAGACGCCTCCGAGGACGGAGCCCTCGCCCTTGCCGGCGCCTCCGGTCTGGGGGGCGGCGGCGTAGACGCGGTTGGCGAGGCGGCTGAAGGGGAGCGTCTGGAGCCAGACGGTGCCGGGGCCCTTGAGGGCGGCGTAGAAGAGGCCCTCGCCCCCGAAGAACTTGTTCTTGATGCCGGGGACCATCTGGATCGAGTAATCGACGGTTTCTTCGAAGGCGACGATGCAGCCGGTGTCGACGCGGAGGCGTTCGCCTGCGGCGAGTTCGCGTCGGATGGTGGTGCCGCCGGCGTGGCAGAAGACCTGGCCGGCGCCGCTGGGTGAGCTGAGGCGTTGGAGGATGAAGCCCTCTCCGCCGAAGAGGCCCGCGCCGAATCGCTTGGTGAAGGCGATGTCGACCTCGACGCCCTGGGCGGCGCAGAGGAAGGAGTCCTTCTGGCAGAGGACACGCCCCCGGTGCTCGGCGAGCTCGATGGGGATGACATGACCCGGGTAGGGTGCGCCGAAGGCGCAATCGCGGCGCTGGGCGGACTCGTTGGCGAAGATGGTGACGAAGAACGATTCGCCGGTGACGACGCGCTTGCCGGCCTCGAAGAGCTTGCCGAAGATGCCGCCGGCGTCCTTCTTCATGGAGAGCGCGGTGGCCATCTCGACGCCGTCTTCGAGGTACATCATGGCGCCGGCTTCGGCGACGACTGCCTCGCCCGGGTCGAGGGTGACGATGACGGCCTGGAGGTCGTCGCCGATGATCTGGTAGTCGATCTGGTCCACGCTCATGGGTGCTCTCCCTTGATTTGCTTTTGCTGGTCTTGCTCGTTGTCGCGGGTCTTGCGGGTCATCCCGGGCCGAAGAGCCCACTGGATTCGTCCACTGCCTGGTCGAGGAGTGCGGCGTCGTCGTTGCGCGGGGTGTTGACGCGGCGCGAGACGGGGCGGATGGTCCAGTGGCGGGCGGGGTCGGGCTTCATGAGGGCGAGGAGGGGCTCGACGCCCTGGAGGCGGGGGTCGAGCCAGAGGTCTTGATCCACGGCGGGGATGACGACGGGCATGCGATCGTGGATGGGGCGGAGCCTGGGGTTGGCGGGGCAGGTCATGATGGTGCAGGTCTCTTTGGCCTCGCCGGTGGCGGGATTTCGCCACGATTCCCAGAGGCCCGCCATGGCGAAGGTCTCGCCGCCGCCGCGGAAGAGGGCGAACGGCTGCTTGGGCCCTCCGGGCGATTGCTTCCATTCGTAGAAGCCCGATGCCGGGATGAGGCAGCGGCGATGGCGGAAGGCCTCTCGGAAGGCGGGCTTTTCGTGGGCGGTCTCGGCGCGGGCGTTGATCATGCGGAAGGCGATCTTCTCGTCGTCGGCCCAGGGTGGGAGGAGGCCCCAGGAGAGCGCGACGAGTTCGCGGCCCGCGGAGCCTGTGCGGACGGCGGCGACCTTCTGCCCCGGGGCGATGTTGAACCTGGGCTCCATCGGGAGGGGCGGGCGTAAGAGAGCGCCGAAGACGCCCGCGGCCTCGTCGCCGGTCAGTTTGAGGAAGTATCGGCCGCACACGCTGGGAGGGTATCGCGCCGTGCCCGGGCGTTCCGGGGACCGTTGGTCAGGCGCCGGCGCGGGAGCGGGCGCCGCGGGGGTCGGTGCGGGCGATGATGTCGCTGACGCCCTTCTGGTTGAAGCCCTTGTAGCCGTCGCGGCGTTCGAGGTTCTCGAGGTGCGACCCGACGGCGCCGTTGGTGAGGAAGCCGTCGGCCTGCGCGGCGGTGATGAGGCCCTTCTCGCGGAGGAGTCGGACGCGGTCCTCGTCCACCTTCCAGCGTTCGCCCTCGGTGAAGGCCTGGCGGAGGATGGTCATGTTGGTGAAGGGGTCCATCATGCGGACGCCGTGCCCGGCGAGTTGGTCGCGGAGCGCGTCGAAGCTGAACTGGCATTCGAGGTGGTGCATGCCGGCGGTGAGCATGGACTCTCCGTGGAGGGCGCACCAGAGGCCGACGGTTCCGAGTTCGGCCCGCTCGGGGAGGTGGTCGCGGGAGAAGTCGCCGGCGAGTTCCTCCGGGGAGAGATCGACATCGGCGAAGACGGTGATCCCGCAGACGGGCTGCTCCATGACTTGGGCGCCCCAGCCGGCCTCGGCGCCGGCGTAGAAGCGTTCGCGTTTCTGGAAGCCGAGTTTCTCGAGGACGCGGATGAGCCTTGCGAACCAGGCGCGGCTGGAGCGGTAGGTGTGGTGATCGTGGTTGGCCCAGCCGAGTCCTAGGAGGTCCTGGCGGTTCTTCTGGACGCGGGCGGCGGTGTTGCGTCGCTGCCAGAACTCGCGTTCGCTGGCGAAGAAGATGTCGCACGCGGCGTCGACGCCGACATCGGCGATGGCGCGGTCGATCAGGGTCTCGAGCCAATCGAATGCCTTGGTCTCGTCGCGGCCGAGGCGGCGTTCGCGGCGGCGGAAGCATTCGAGGTGGTGGAGGGCCTTGACGGTCTGCTGGGCGTCGGTGCCTGGGACGAAGCCTCGGGAGCCGTGGCGTTCGACGGCGACGACCTCGATGCCTCCGCCCTCGAAGGCGTTGAGGAGTCGGACTGGGCCGAAGGGGACGCCCTCGATGCGTCGCGCGTTGGGGACGACATGGGTGGCGGCGAAGTCGGCGACGCTGTCGACCTTGATGCCGATGCGGCGGAGGCCGACATCGCCGGCGATGATGGTCGGGAAGAGGGCGCCCGGGTGGACCCACGCGCGTTCGACGCCCGGGAGGTTGGCGGGGGCGAAGCCGGCGGCGAGGAGCCTGTTTTCGAGGGTCGCGTCGACGGGCCACTCGATGAAGTCGAGCCAGCACCCGAGGGATGTGCCGGTCTCGTGGACCATTCGGTCGGCGAGGTTGGCGAGCGGGCCGCAGTCGGCGACGCACGCGTTGACGAGTTCATCGATGATCGCCTGACCCGCGGGCTGCGGCTCCCAGTTCCACTCCATCTCGTTCGTCCTCGGCTGGGCTTGCCGGATGGGCGGTGCCGGCCTCACGCGCCGCTCGCCCTCCGGGTGCGGAACGATAGCCGGGAGAGAATCTGGTGGGCGTGATTGCCGGGAGAATTGGCGTGCGGGTTGTCGGGCTCAGGAGCCGGTGGTGAGGCCGACGGGCTGGGGGGCGACGCGGTGGGTGGGCTGGAGGGCGACGCCGAGGGGGACGCGCTTGCCGTTGGGGCCCTTGGGCGGGATGCCGTCCTGGTCGATGATGCGCTGGATGGTCATGACGGCCTCGATAAGCATCTCGGGGCGCGGGGGGCAGCCCGGGACATAGACATCGACGGGGATGAACTGGTCGCATCCCTGGACGGTGGCGTAGGTGTCGAAGACGCCGCCGGTGGAGGCGCAGGCGCCCATGGAGATGACCCACTTGGGCTCGGTCATCTGCTCGTAGAGTCGCTGGAGGACGGGGACCATCTTCACCGAGATGCGGCCCGCGACGATGAGGAGGTCGCTCTGGCGGGGGCTGAAGCGCATGACCTCGGCGCCGAACCGGGCGAGGTCGTAGCGGCTGGAGGCGGTGGCCATGAGCTCGATGCCGCAGCAGGCGGTGGCGAAGGGGAGGGGCCAGAGGCTGCTGCGGCGGGCCCAGTTGATGACGCGCTGGAGTTGGGTGGTCAGGATCGTGTCGGTTGAGAGTGCGGCTTCGATGCCCATGGGTTGACGCCTCCTCGTGCGAACTGCTTCGGGCCGTCCGAGTGCGGGAGAGTATAGGGTTCGAGCGGGGCCGGTCCCCGATGCACCGGTCGGGTCAGGCGCCGTTGGGCCAGTCGATGGCGTCGATCTGGGAGACGACCTGCTCGAGGTCATCGACCCTGAAGATGCACAGGGCGGGGGAGTCGGCCCGCTTGGGGGCGAGGTAGGCGTATCGGAGGTTGATGCGCCGGTCGGCCATCGCGGTGGCGAGGTCGCGGAGGGCGTTGGGTCGGCGTTCGACGGAGACCGCGAGGACCTCGGACTCGACGATGGGGCCGACGCCGGACTCGATGAGGGACTCGCAGACCGCGCGGAGCGCATCGACGGGGTCGCCGACGACCCGAACTAAACCCTTTCCGTTCTGCTCGGTGACGGAGATGGCCCAGACATCGACGGCGGCGGCGGCGGCGGCCGCGAGCAGCCCCGCCAGTTCCCCGGGCCGCTGGTCCAGGTACACGGAGAACTCGGTCAGTCGGGTGGGTTTCATGAGGGACTGGGACGGTAGGCACGCCGCGGGAGGGAATCAGGCGGGCTCGGGCTTGTGGGCTCCGGGGAGGGGCCGGGCCTCCCGCCTGGATGTGTCGGCCGGATCGGAGGTCGGCTGAAGTTGTGCGAGGACAACGCCTTGCATCGCGAGGTCGAGGACCTCGTCGAGGGGCTGGGCGCCGCCCCGGTGGCCCCCCTGGCGGGCGTCGCGGGCGACGGCGAGGAGGTTGGGGACAGGGATCAGTTCCGGGGGTCGGGCGAGGACGAAGGCGGGGTCGCCCTCGGGCAGGTCGGTTTCGCGGAGCAGGCCGGCTCGGGAGAGCGCGGAGAGGAGCCTCGCGGCGAGGTCGGCGGCGATGCCGGTGTGTTCCTCGACGGCGGCGGGCGTGAGGACGGCACCATCGCGGAAGCGGGCGGCGGCGAGCAGCATGATCGCGACGGTGGCGTTTGGGTCGACGATGCCGCGTGCCTGCCCGGGCTCGGCGGCGTCGCGGGCGTTGAAGGTCTGGAGGGCGATGGCGATGTGGAGTCCGAAGAGGACGATGACCCAGGTGATGTAGACCCAGAACATGAAGAGGGGGAGGAGGGCGAGGACGCCGTAGAGCTGTTCGAGCCCCCCCACCGCGTGCTGGACATACTGGGTGAAGGCGATCTTGCCGAGTTCCCACCCGAGACCTGCGATGGCGGCGCCGGCGAGCGCGGCTCGGACGCGGACGCGGACATTCGGGACGGTGGAGTAGGCGAGGAGGAGGAGCGCCGTGTTGATGACGATGTTGACGCCGAACTCGACGAGTCCTCGGCTGAGCCAGCCGCCGGAGTCTCCGTCGCCCCGGCCGATGGAGGAGACCCAGTTCCCGGCGGCGTCGCCGACGGAGAAGGTGGCGAGGAGGAAGATCAGGCCGAGTGTGAGTGTGGTCCAGTAGGTGGTGACGCGTTTGGTCCATGAGCGGCCGCTGGTGACGCCGCAGATCTGGTTGAAGGCGCGTTCGAGCTCGACGAGCATGGAGATGGCGCCGTAGAAGAGGACGAGGACGCCGATGAACCCGATTGCTTTGAACGGGAGCCCGCTGACGCGGGAGACGAGGGATGTGATCCACTCGTCGAGCCTGCCGGAGGCGCCGATGATCCCCTGGGCGGAGGGGAGCGGTTCGAGCATGACCGGGCCGGCGAGTTCCTGGGGGCCGCCTTCTTCGACGGCGATGGTGTCGAGGCCGATGTACTCGATGAGGCGGTCGAGTTGCGAGCGGAGTTCGTCATCGGTGAGGAAGGCGCCCATGACGACGGCGCCGACGACGAGAACGGGGATGAGGCTGAAGAGGGTGCGGTAGGCGAGTGCGGCGGCCATGCGGGGGATCTGGCTCTTGACGATCCCGCGGAGGCCGTGGCGGACGACCTCGACGAGGCGGCGTGCCTCGTCTCGTTCGCGGAGGAAGGCGGAGGCGATCCTTCGGATGGCGGCCGGGATGTTCACGGTTTCTTGCCTCCCGTGCGTTTGGCGGGCATGGCGGCGGCGCGGCGGAGGCGGTCGAGTTCGGTGCGGGTGAGTTCGCGCCAGAGCCCGCGTGCGACGCCTCGGAGTCGGAGCGGGCCCATGGCGGTGCGTTCGAGTTTCTTGACGGAGAGGCCGAGCGAGGCGAGCATGCGGCGGACCTGGCGGTTGCGCCCTTCACGGATGGTGACATCGAGGGTGGTCTTGTCGCCGGCGGTGTGGATGATCTCGACCTCGACGGGCCCGGTTCGGCTGGCGCCGGTGGTTTTGCCCTCGCGTCGATCGGTGAGGACGACGCCCCCCGCGAGCTTGGAGAGGGCTTCCTCGTCGATCTGCCCCTTGACGACGGCGCGGTAGGTCTTGGGGACGCCGTAGCGCGGGTGGGTGAGGCGGTTGGCGAGTTCGCCGTCGTTGGTGAGGAGGAGGAGGCCTGTGGTGTCGTAGTCGAGGCGGCCGACGGGGAAGAGCTTCGCCTTGGCCGGGTGGCTGACGAGGTCGAGGACGGTGCGGCGGTCGGCGCCGGGCTCGTCCTTGGCGGTGGTGAGGGTTCTGGTGGGCTTGTTTAGGAGGATGTAGTGGTGTCGCTCGGGAGCGGGGAGGGGTCTTCCGTTGACNNGGCCCAGGCGGGGAGGGTGCGGACGATCTGGCCGTTGACGCGCACCTTGCCGGCCTCGATGAGGGCCTCGCAGTCTCGTCGGGAGCCGATGCCGGCGTCGGCGAGGACGCGTTGGAGGCGTTCGCCGTGCTCGGCGTCGCGGAGGGGGGACTTGGGGGTCTGCTTCCTGCCCCGTACGCCGTTCTGCGGATCGAGCTTGGCCATGCGTCGTCACTGTACGGTGTGTCTGGGGCGGGTTCCTTTGGAGGCCCGCGGGGGAATCGTCCGATTGATCGGACGGACGCTGCGTCCAGGGGTGCCACCATGCCCGTGCCGACCCATGCCACGCCCGCCCACGACCGGATCCTGGACGATGTTTTTCTGACGCCTCGGGTGGTTGATGAGGCCGCGTTCAGGGGCTTTGCGGAGTCGCTGCGGGCGTTGATCCGGGACGCGGAGTCGCGTGGGGAGAGTCTGTCCGGGGCCTCGGCGGACACGCTGCGGCTGTGCGAGACGATGCGTGAGGCGGCCCGGGTGCTGCAGGAGCGGCTCGGGAAGGGGGCGCGGGTCACCGAGGCCCTGGCGCAGCAGACGACCCGGGCGGAGACGCTGATCGACCGGCTGGCGTCGGCGATCTCGAACGACCGGGAACTGGAGCGGCTGGCCGATCAGGTCATCGAGAAGCGACGGGCGGGCTTTGAGGGGCGGGTGTCGGCCGTGATCGACGGGATGCTGTCCCGGTCCGACCGGGCGTCGGCGCGGGCCGCCCAGATCGAGGAGCGGGTGCGGCTTGCGGAGGCGCGCGTGGAGGCGGCCGCGGCGGGGGCGGCGGCCTTTGAGGCCCGGATTGCGGAGGTGACCGCACGGGTTCACGGGGCGACGACGGAGGCTGAGGAGGCGGTGGAACGGTTGACGGCGTCGCTCAACGAAGCGGTGGCACGGGCCCAGCGGGAACATGCCAGGCTCGACGAGGCGACGGCTCGATCGGCCCAGCAGGTGAGGCAGGCTGGGGTCATCGCGCTGGATCAGGCCGAGCGGGATGTGGACGCGCTGCGGCGTGCCGCGGCGGAGGCGGTCTCGTCAACGCAGGAGACCACGGACCGGGCGGTCGGGGCGGCGTTGGATGCGTTGGAGCAGCTCCGGGTGTTGGCGCAGGACTTGACGGCGTCGACGGAGGCCGACGCGGGGGCGCTCGAGGCGAGGTTTGGTCCGCTGCGGGATCTTGTCGAAGCGTCGAATGGGCTGCTGGGCACGGATGAAGCGCCCGGGGCGCTGGCCGCGGCAATCTCGGCGGCGTCACGGCAGGTGGAACGACTCGAGGGGCTTGCGCCCGCGGTGGCCCGCGAGATCGAGGAGGCGGCCTCGGCGCGCGAGGCGCTGCGGGCGGACCTCGACGGGGCGGCGGGGCGCCTGCAGGAAATGGACACGCGTCGGACGGAACTCTGCGAGGCGCTCGAACGGGAGATCGAGGCGCTGGGGGGAGACCTTTCCCCGATCGAGAGGGCGGCGGCGGGGCTGCGGCTCCGGTTCGACCAGCTCGAACAGCGGGCGCGGGCGCTGGCGGCGGCGGTCCCGACGGAAGACCCGGACGCGGCGGCGATGGCGGAGAAGAGCCTTGATGCGCTGCGTGCGTCGGCGGACGAGGTGACCGCGGCGGCGCTGCAACGGGTGGAAGAGGCGGGGATGTGGCTGGTGAAACTGATCCAGCGGGCCGAGTCGCTGGCGGAGACCGGCTCGGGGCGCGGCCGGGCTCATCACGACCGGTCTGATCCGGCGCCCTCCTCGAGCTCGGGCGAGGCCGGGGAGTAAGCCCGAAGAACGATCGGTGAGCGACGCCCGGCGGGCCTGGACCTTGGTTCAGACCGAACTCCGGGCCATCTTGTTCTCGATAGCCGCATCTCGAAGTGTGGCGGCGGATCGGGCCGGCCCACGCCGCCCTCTCGTGGTTCACTCTTCGAGATGAACCACGGCACCGATGCCCGAGGACGACCGGGAGTCCGTATCACACTCTTGAGGAGGAGGTGAAGCGACGGGCTAGAAGCCCATCCCACCGAGAAGAAGAGGGGATCTGAAGCAGCGATTTCGGGCGGGGCGTTCAGGCTTCGAGGCCGTACCGGACGGCGCGGCGGAGGCGGAGGCCCGCGCCCTCGCGTCGGGCTTTGTCGAGCGTCTCGGCGTCCAGGGTTTCTTCCGAGGCTCGTCTCCAGGGGGCGTCGTCTTCTTCTTCCGAGGGGCGGGCGGGGCAGGAGAGCCTCTGCCTGCCGGCGGCGGCGGCGACGAAGAGGCGGACGGCCTTCTCGTGGTCGCCTCGGGCGGAGGCGAGGCCGGCGAGGGCTTCGAGCGTCGCGGGGACCTCGGTCATCGCGTTGAGTTCGAGTTGGGTCTCCGCGGCTGAGCGGAGGTTTTTCATGGCCTCGTCGAGCCTGCCGGCGGCGAGGTGGAGCCTTGCCAGCCCCCTGGTGATGAAGGCGGCCTGGAGTCCCGCGCCGGCGCCGCTGAGGGTCTCGCGGGCTTCGCTGTAGAGCGTGAGCGCGCGGTCGGTCTGCCCGAGTTGTCTGTAGCACCCGGCGAGGCCGCAGAGCGACATGCTCGTGAGGACTCGGTCACCGAGTTCACGGCGGAGTTGGAGGCTTTCCTCGAAGTAGTCGACGGCGCGGGTGGCGAGGAGGTCGCCGAGGCAGGCGGCGCCGAGGCAGTCGAGGAGATTGCCGATGGTGCGGAGGTCTCCGCTGAGTCTGGCCATCTCGAGGCCCGCGCGGCCGAAGGCGACGGCGTGGACGAGATCGCCGGACATCATGGCCATCCAGGCGATGCCGGCGCGGAGCCTGGCCCACGCGGCGGTGGGCTCGGCGCCTGCGCCGGCGCGGTCGAGGCGGACGAGGAGGCGTCTTCCCTCGGCGAGGTGGCCCATGTAGGCCCAGAACCACCAGACGCCGGCACCGATGAGCCTTCCCTGTTCGAGGACGGCGGGGTCGGCGTGGGCGGTCTCGAAGACGAAGGCGAGGGCGGCGCGGAGGTTGTCGTGCTCCTGCTCGAGGCGATCGAACCAGGCCTTCTGGTCGCGGCCGAAGAGCTGGCCCTCGGCCTTGCGGGCGAAGGCGGCGCACCAGGCGAGGTGGGCGAGGGAGGCGGCGTGGGCCTCGCCGGCCTCGGCGAGGCGCTCGGAGGCGTACTGGCGGATCGATTCGAGCACGCGGTACCTGGTCTCGCCGGCGGGGCCCTCTCCGGAGGGCTCGACGACGGTGAGGAGGGACTTGTCGACGAGCTGGCCGAGCAGGTCGAGGACATCCCACTCTTCGATGGGCTCTGCGCCGCAGTCGGCGGCGAGAACCGCCTCGGCGGCGGAGATGGTCGCGCCGTCGCGGAAGACGCTGAGGCGGCGCATGGCGGCCCGCTCGTCGGGTTCGAGTTGCTCGTAGCTCCACTCGATGGCGGCGAGGAGGGTCTGCTGGCGCGGCGCGCCGGACTTGGAGCGGAGGAGTTTGAATCGGTCGCCGAGCCTCTGGGCGATCTGCTCGGGGGCGAGGAGTTTGGCCCGGGCGGCGGCGAGTTCGATGGCGAGGGGGACGCCGTCGAGTTGGCGGCAGATCTCGGCGATGTGCGCGGCGTTGGAGGCGTCGAGGGCGAACTCGGGCTTGACGGCCCTGGCGCGATCGACGAAGAGCCGGACGCTCTCGACCTCGGCGAGTTCGGCGGGATCGACGAGACCTCCGGCGGGCTGCGGCACGCCGAGCACGCCGACGCGGTAGACCCATTCCCCGTCGACGCCGAGGCCCTCCCGGGTGGTCGCGATGACGCGGAGGCCCGGGCAGGTGCGCAGAAGGAGGGCGCAGAGGCCCGCGCAGCCGCGGCGGAGGTGTTCGCAGTTGTCGAGGACGATGAGGAGTTCCCTGGAGGCGAGGGCGTCGGCGAGGCGTTCGGTCATGGGGGTGCCCTCGCCGTCGACGAGACCGAAAGCGGTGCCGATCTCGTTGGCGACGAGCGCGGGATCGCTGATGGAGGCGAGGTCGACGCACCAGACGCCGTCGCGGAAGTTGGGCGAGGCGCGATGGGCGTATTCGACGGCAAGCCTCGACTTGCCGCAGCCCCCGGGCCCGGTGAGGGTGAGGAGCCTGGTCTCGGCGACGAGGCCGGCGATGGCCTGGAGGTCGCGCTCGCGACCGATGAAACTCGTGAGGGCCCTGGGCAGCCTTGTCTGCGTGCCCGATGCCGCGGTGGCGCCGGAGGATCGCGAGGCGGGGCGTTCGGCGTCGAGGGCGAGCATCGAGGGCGGGGCGCCCGGGATCGACATGAAGCGTCTGGGGTCGACCTTGGCGCGGTCGTGGAGGACGGCTTCGAGATCGATGCGGGCGTCTCCGATATCGCGGAGGCGCTTCTTGGTGTCCTTCTCGAGGCACCTGGCGAGGAGCTCCCGGACGCGCTCGGGCGTTCGCTCCGGGAGGAGGCTCCAGTCGGGTTCCTTCTCGATGATCGCGACGAGCGCGTCCATCGGGGTTTCGCCCTTGAAGGCCCGCTGCCCGGTGAGACACTCGAACATGACGACGCCGAAGGCCCAGATGTCGGCCCGCTTGTCCACCGACTTGCCCCGGGCCTGCTCGGGGCTCATGTACCCGGCGGTGCCCATGATGCGGCCCTCGGCGGTCGGGGCCATGGAGACGGTGTCGGCGTCGTCGCCGAAGGCGTCGCGGACGAGTTGCTCCGGCTTGGCGAGGCCGAAATCGAGGACCTTGACGGCTCCGTCGGGGCGGACGCGGACATTCGGGGGCTTGAGATCGCGGTGGACGACGCCGATCTCGTGGGCGGCCTCGAGGCCTGAGGCGATCTGGACGCCGATCGCAAACGCCTCCTCGCATTCGAGCCTTCCGGCGCGGCGGATGTGCTCGCCGAGGTTGTGGCCCGGGACATACTCCATGACGAGGAGTTGGCGGCCGAGGTGCTCTTCCATGCCGTAGATGACGGCGATGTTGGGGTGGTTGATGGCGGCGAGGGTGCGTGCCTCCCGTTCGAAGCGGGCGAGTCGTTCGGGGTGCTCGCCGAGTTCCTCGCTGAGGGCCTTGATGGCGACGGGGCGGTCGAGGCGGGGATCGCGGGCGAGGTAGACCACGCCCATGCCGCCGCGCCCGAGTTCGCGCTCGACGAGGTAGCCCCCCAGTTTGCTCGGGACATCGTCCACAGGCTGAAACCCCGGGCCCGGAGGCCGGAAGAAGCGGCATTGTCCACGCGTCGGCGGAACCCCGACCGTATCCTACCAAAGCGCCGGGGCTCAGAGCCGCCCCGGTTGCTTTTGGGAGTTGCCGCCGGTGAGCGACGAGACCGATCTGACTGCCGATGTGACCCGCCCCGGGGGCGACCCGGGGGTGGAGGCCGGGCCCGGCCCCGGATCGGCGTCGGTGAACCGGACGCGAGGGGCGTCGGTCCCGGCGTCGCGGTTCAAGCCCGGTGACCTGCTGGGGGGTCGGTATCGGGTGGTTGCGTTCCTGGGCAAGGGTGGAATGGGGGAGGTGTACCGGGCGGATGACCTTGAGTTGGCGCAATCGGTGGCGATCAAGCTGCTGCCGGCCCGGGTGGCGGCGGACCCGCTGCTGGCGGAGCGGGTGCGGCAGGAGGTCCGGCTTGCGCGGCAGGTGAGCCACCGGAATGTGTGCCGGATCCACGACATCTCGCGGCTGTCGGACGCGGAGGGCGGGGATCTGTTCATCTCGATGGAGTTCGTCGACGGGGAGGACCTGGCGACGCTGCTCCGGCGCATCGGGCGGATTCCGCAGGACAAGGCGGTAGACATCGCCCGGCAGTTGTGCGCGGCGTTGGCGGCGGCGCACGAGCAAGGGGTGGTGCACCGGGACCTGAAGCCGGCGAATGTGATGCTCGATGGTCGGGGGAATGTCCGGCTGACGGACTTCGGGATCGCGGCGGCGGTCGAGGATCAGGAGGAGGACGCGAGCGGCACGCCGGCGTACATGGCGCCGGAGCAGTATGAGGGGCGTCCCGCGGGGCCGAGGGCGGACATCTACGCGCTCGGTCTGGTGATCTATGAACTGCTGACGGGCCGGCCCGGGTGGAAGGCGTCGTCGCTGGCGGAGTTGCGGACGCTGCGGGAGGGGACGGGCGCTCCCCCACCGCTCACTTCGAGCCACCACGCCGAGATCGACCCGGCGCTGGCGGCGCTGGTGGACCGGTGTCTGGATACGGATCCGGAGGAACGGCCGGCGTCGGCGCTTGCGGTTGCGGCGGCGCTGCCCGGGGCCGACCCGCTCGCGGCGGCGCTGGCGGCGGGGGAGACGCCGAGCCCGGAGTTGATCGCGGCGTCGGGCGGGCGCGGGGTTCTCAGGCCGAGGGTGGCGGCGCTGCTGGTTGCGGCGATCCTGGTGCTGGCGGGCGTTTCGGATTTTCTGACGAGGGGGCAGACGCTGCTGTCGGTGGTGGACCCGCCGCCGCCCGAGCCGATTCTGCGTGAGGCGGCGGTTGAGATGCTTGAGCGGCTCGGGCAGGGCGTGCCGACGGAGGCGGCGACCGAGACGGGATGGACGGTGATCGACGCGTCGGGACGCCGTCTCTCCGGGGCGATTGCGGGTGGGGAGGACATCGGATGGTCGGCGCTCAACGGGGCGTTCCTGCGGCCGATCCGATTCTGGCTGCGGATCGAGCCCGGGGGGTTCACGGCGGTGCATCCCGCGCGGCAGGTGACGCCGGAGCATCCCCCGCTGGTCGATGAGGGCGCGGCGCTGATCCAACTCGACGATCAGCGGCGGCTGAGGATGCTCCGGGTTCGGCCGCCGAGGCGGGTCGGGGCGTCGTCGGAGGTCGAGCCGGACTGGGCGGGGGTCTTCTCGCTCGCGGGTCTGGAGTATGGGGCGTTCACCCCGATCGAGGCGGCGCGGAACGACGGGATGGACGCGACGGTCCGACGCGCGTGGCGCGGCGAGATCGCGGATATTCCGGGCCTCGACCCGGTGGCGATCGAGGTGTATGCGGGGGCGAGCGACGGGCGGTTGTGCGAGTTCACGATCACGATGGCGACCCCGGATGACGCCTCGGGGGGCGAGGGCGGCAAGGCGGGGGCGCCTCCGGTGAATCAGGGCCCCTCCGGGGCGGCCCACTCCATCCAGCAGGCGGCGTTCTACATCATCATGGGGTCAATCACGCTGGTCGCGGGGCTCTTGGCGTACCGGAATATCCGCCTGCGGCGTTCGGACACGCGGCGGGCGATCCGGTTCGGTGTCGCGTTCTTCCTGCTGACCAGCGTGGCGTCGCTGCTGCGGGCTGATTCCTCGATTGCATCGGTGGAGGCGTTGCTGGGCCCGTATCCGGTGTATGGGCTCGGGATCGGGCTCGCGGTGGTGGCGTCGCTGTGCTACATCGCGGCCGAGCCGTTGGCGCGCACGCGGCTCCCGCGGGCGTTGGTGTCGTGGACGCGGCTGACCTCCGCCCGATTTCGGGATCCGATGGTCGGACGGGACCTGCTGATCGGGATGACGGCGGGAACGGCGATCGTCGCGGTGGCGGCGGGGGCACGGGCGGCGGCGGGCCTGCTCGGGCCCGATCCGATTTTGCCTTCCTCTTCGTGGCTGGCGGCGACGCTGGACGGCCCGAGGCAGATGCTGGTGTTGTGCCTGGACGGGTTGGCCAGCGCGTTGCTCAACGCGACTGCGGTCGCGATCCTCGTTCTGTTCGCGATGGTGGTGCTGCAACTGGTCCGGATCAGGGCGAAGTGGCCCGCGCTCGGGCTGGTGGTGCTGCTGATCCTGGCGCAGTCGCTGGCGATTCCCAACATGGGCGTGACCGATCGGGCGGGGATCGCGATCGCGAACCTCCTGCTGCTCGTGGTGCTGGACCGCGTGGGGCTGCTCGCGGCCGCGGCGGCGCTGGCGACGAGTTCGATGCTGAGCCTGGTGGTGGAGGCGGCCCCGTACGACGGGTGGTGGGCGGGGGCCCCGGCCGTTCCCGCGGCGTTCCTGCTGGCGGGGATCGTGTTCGCGTACCGCACGGCCACGGCGGGGCGTTCGCTGTTCGGGGGCGAGGCGCCGCCGACGCGGTGAGCCCGCACCCGAGGGACCGGTCCGGCGGTGGTCAGAGGGCGCGTCGTTCCTCGAAGAGCGCGCGGGCGAAGTCGTAGAGGCGGGCGTCGAGGGCGTTGTGGGCCCGGATGAGATCGCGGTCGGCGGGGGTGACATCCTCCGGGCGGCTGCGTCGCGGGGCGGCGTTCAGGTCGGCCTTGTCGGTGGTTGGCCAACGGAGCAGCCTGGCGAACCACTCCACGGAGTCATCGAACCGTTCCTGGAGGCCGAAGGCGCGGCAGCCCGAGGCGAGGTTGCGTTTGGCCTGTTCGAGGTCGGCGTCGCTGATTGTGCCGAAGGGCTTGTCGCGCGCGCCGGGGCCGGCGAGGAAGCGGACCTGGTGATTGTCGAACGCGGGGAGGCGGAGCGAGGCGTAGACCTCGGCGAGCGTGGTGCCGGCGGCGACGAACTCGGCGTGGCGGGGGTGCTCGGGGTCGCGGTGGATGTAGTGGAAAAGGGAGACGACGCGAGAGACCGGCTCCCGGAGGACGGTGATGACGGCGGGCGTGAGGCCGCAGCCCTTGAAGGCGTCCTGCAGGCCGAAGGGCTCGTGACCGGCGAGGACGGCGAGGCGGCGACGCTGGGCGGGAGGTAGGGCGCGGAACCGGTCGAGTTCCCCGAGACGGGGCGTGAAGAAGAGCATGGGCCGGCCCGCGTAGGCGCGGGCGAGGATGTTTTTGAGGCTGGTTCCGGCGGCCTTGGGGATGTGGACATAGACGACCGGCGCGACGGGGCCCTCGGTGGGTTGTTGGTTCGGGGGAGCGGCGCTTGTCGGTCTCCTATGCTGGGCCATTCGTTGATCCTCGCCGCGATCGGGAGCCGGGCCCCTAGCCTACTCCGTCCGGGCGGTGGCGAGACGACGCGACCGGGGGACTCGACATGCCGCGGCCCGATCTTGTGCATTACCTGCCGATCCTCACAACGCTCATCTCCGTGGCGTTCGTCGCGGCGCTGGTGCGGCGGGCGGTCCCGCGGGGGTGGCCTCCGCACCTGCTCTGGTGGGGGATCGGGGTGAGCGCGTACGGGCTCGGGACGGCGATCGAGTCGACGATCACGCTGTTCGGGAACAGGGCGGAACTGACGCGGTGGTGGTACTGGGCCGGGGCGATCCTCGGGGGGTATCCGCTCGCGACGGGGACGGTGTACCTGCTCGTGAAGCGTCGCCTGGCGAACTGGCTGACCGCGTTGAGTCTGAGCCTGGTGGTGTTCGCGTCGGTCGCGGTGTTTCTGACACCGCTGGACGCGGCGGCGGTTGAGCCGCACCGTCCGAGCGGGGCGGTGCTGGAGTGGTCTTGGATCCGGCTGCTGACGCCGTTCATCAACGGGTACGCGGCTCTCTTTCTGGTGGGCGGGGCGCTGTATTCGTCGCTGTACTTCATTCGTTCGAGGTCGAACCCGAACCGGGCGGCGGGCACCGCGCTGATCGCGCTGGGCGGGCTCCTGCCGGGCGTCGGCGGGGGGATGGCCAAGGCGGGGATCGTCGAGGCGCTCTACATCGGCGAGTTCGTGGGGATCATCCTGATCTGGATCGGCAACGAGTTCTGCATCCGCAAGCCCGCGGCGAGGGCGGAGGCGGGCGCGGACTCGGCGGGGTAACCGCGGATCCCGCCGCGGGTCCGGAGCGGATCCGCCGCTGATCCGGAGCGGTGCCGCGGCCGGGGCCCGGGTGTGGAATCTAGTGCCCCCCGGTGCTTCCGAAGCCGCCCTCGCCCCGGGATGTCGGGTCGAGTTCGTCCGCGACGACGATCGCGGCGTGGGCGACCGGGGCGATGACGAGCTGGGCGACGCGCATGCCGTGTCGGATCTCGAAGGGCTCTTGCCCGAGGTTGATCAGGGCGACGAAGAGCTCTCCCCGGTAGTCGGCGTCGATGGTGCCCGGGGCGTTGGGGACGGTGACGCCGTGCTTGGTGGAGAGGCCGGATCGCGGCCTGACCTGCCCCTCGTAGCCCGGGGGGATGGCGAGGGCGATGCCGGTCGGGATCTTGGCGATCCTCCCGGGGAGGAGGAGGATGGCGGGCGCGTCGATGTCCGCCCTGGGCAGGCAGGCGGCGATATCGAGCCCGGCGGCGAGGTCGCTGTGGTACGCGGGGACCTGGGACCTCGGGTCGAGTTGTCGGACGCGGAGCGTCACGCTGGCGCCCGGGTGCCGGGTCGTGGGATCTGGGTGGTGCACACGAATCCCCCTTGGGTGAGGGGGAAGCGTATCTCAGACGCCGGGGACCGGGGAGGCGGGGGTTGTTCCGCCGCCCTCTTGTTCGATCTCGGCGAGCAGTTCAAGGTCGGCCGGGGTGAGGTCATGGCGGAGGTCGTCCAGGACGCGGTTGAAGGAGTCGATCAGGCGTCGGGTGCTCTCGATGGCTTTGTCCATCGAGCTCCGGCCGGTGACATCGCGGAGGAAGTCCGGTGGGCGGGAGGCGCCGTTCGTGCGGTCTGCGTGGGCCTTGGCGTCCAGGAGGGCGCGGAGCAGGGCTCGTGCCTCGTCGCGTCGGGCCCGCGTCTCTTTGAAAACCTGGTTTGCCGTGGTCTTCATCGTCCTTGCCTCCGCGGTCCCAGATCGGGCCACGGGCCACCGCATTCAAGTCTGCACACGCCGTGAGATTCAAGGCGGCCGGCGCCGGCCCTTCCAGCAGGCGCAACCGGTTCGGTGCTCGTCCAGAAACCAGCCCGGTTGCATGGTGTGGCCCCGATATCGCACCCCGACAGCGGGCGACCATCGGTATGGCCCGCGCGGCCCGGAGCCCGCGACCGGGGCCGGTCGCAGTGCTTCAATAGTCCGATGATCCAGTCTCTCACAGGTCGGCTGATCGAAGTCCGGGCGCAGTCGATCGTCCTCAATCCGGGGGTGTCGGGGGAGTCGGGGTTCGAGTTCGAGATCTTTGTTCCGGCGTACTGGGTCGCCGCGGCGGGGTCGCTGGTCGGGCGCACGGTCCGGGTGTACACGCGGGTGCATCTGGAGTCGGTGAACCAGGGTGCGTCGTTCACGCCGCGGCTGATCGGCTTTCCGACTCCCGAGGACCGGGCGTTCTTCGAGGCGTTCACGAGCGTGAAGGGGCTGGGGACGCGCAAGGCGCTCAAGGCGCTCGCGTACGAGCCCGGGGTGATCGCGGGAGCGATCGCGGCCCGTGACGCGCGGACGCTGCAGAAGCTGCCCGAGATCGGCAAGCGTCTGGCCGAGACGATCATCGCGGAGCTGCACGGCAAGCTCGAGGGTTCGCTCACGGCGGACCTCCCGCCGGGCGAACTCCCGCCCCTGCCACCCGGTGATCGGCCCAGCGAGGAGGCGGTCGCGGCGTTGGTCGCGCTCGGGCAAACACGGGCGGAAGCCGAGCAGGCGGTCGGGCGGGCGCTGCGGTCGCTGGGCACGCCGGAATCTCCGCCCACCACGGCTGAGATCGTGGAGCGGGCGTTCGCGGCGGGGTGAGTCCGCCGCGGCGGCGCCTGGGTTACACTGGGGCGATGCGTTACGCGATGATCATGGCGGGGGGCTCGGGGACTCGGCTTTGGCCGATGAGCCGGGAGGGGGAGCCGAAGCAACTCATCCGCTTCATCCGTCGTCCCGGGTCTTCGGGGCTTGTGAGCCTGCTGGAGGTCGCGGCGGAGCGGCTCGAGGGCCTCGTGCCGGTCGAGCGGCGGTTCATCTGCACGGGTGAGTCGCACCGCGAGATCATCAAGGCACGCCTGCCGGGGTTCACCGATGAGCGGATCCTCGGGGAACCGATGCCGCGCGACACGGTGAACGCGGTCGGTTTCGCGGCGTCGGTGTTCGGCCGGAGTGACCCGGACGCGGTGTTCGCGGTGCTGACGGCGGACCACCTGATTCGGCCTCAGGAGGCGTTCGCGCGGGCGATGGAGGTCGGGTTCTCAATCGTAGAGCGGGACCCGAGCCGGCTGGTCTCGTTTGGCATCAGGCCGACCTACCCGGCGACGGGGTTCGGGTACATCGAGGACGCGGGGGAGCTAGCGGGCACGGAGGGCCTTGGTTTCACCGTGGCGAGGTTCGTCGAGAAACCCCCGCTGGATCAGGCGCGGGAATATGTCGCGTCGGGGCGGTTCTGCTGGAACGCGGGGATGTTCGTGTTCCACGCGCGGACTTTCATGGAGTTGCTCGCGCGGCACAAGCCGGAGAGCCACGCGGGGCTGGTGCAGATCGGCGAGGCGTGGGGCACGGCGCGGCAGCGTGAGGTGATCGACCGGGTGTATCCGACGCTGCCGAAGATCAGCGTGGACTACGCGGTGATGGAGCCCGCGGCGGGGGATCCCGCGGTTTCGCTGGCCGGGGTGCGGATGGATGTCGACTGGCTGGATGTGGGGTCGTGGCCCTCGTACGGGGAGACGATCGACCCGGACGGGGCGGGCAACCGTGTCGCCGGGGGCGGGGTGGCGTTGCACGATTCGCGGCACAATCTGGTCGTGTCCTCCGACGACCGGCACACGGTGGCGCTCTTGGGTTGCGACGACCTGATCGTGATCCACACCCCGGAGGCGACGCTGGTGATGCCGCGGCACCGGGCGCAGGACCTGAAGAAGTTGCACGCGGAACTGCCCGAGGCGCTCCGCTAGTCACCCCGACCATGACCCGCTGCATCGCGATCGATCTGGGGGACAAGCGGACCGGCCTTGCGCTGGGGGACACGGTCACGCGGATCGCGTCGCCCGCGGGGGTGGTCGAGACGCCGCTCGATCGGGACGGGGGGGCGGCTCTACTGGAGGACCTGGCGGGGGCGATCGGCGAACTCGTCGGCGATGGGCCCGCGGACCTTGTGGTGGGGATTCCGCTGAACATGGACGGCACGGAAGGGCCTCGGGCGAAACTGAGCCGTGCGTTTGCGGCCCGCCTCGCGGCGCGCACGGGGCGGATGGTGCATCTTCAGGACGAACGGCGGACGACCGACATCGCCCACGAGCGGATGGCCCGAACGGGGTTGACGCACAAACAGAAAAAAGCGAGGCGTGACGCGATCGCGGCGGCGGCGATTCTCCAGGCGTTCCTGGAGGGAGGGGCGGGCGTCCCGTGAGGCCCGCAACATGGAACAATCAGGGCGGAAGAACCGATAGACACCGGCGATAGGCCTTGGCAAAGGACGCCGGGCCCGAACCTCCCGGCGGAAAGGACCCCGTTTGCTCACTCGAACTCTTCACCCCGCCGCAGCCGCCTTGCTCGTGTGCGTCGGCCTGACCGGCGGCGTCCCCGTCGCGGCGCAAGGGGAGGCGCCGGCCCCCGACGCTTCGGCGACATTCGATTCCGCCGACGAGCTGCTGACCGCGCTCGAGACGGCGGACGCGGACATCACGACTTTCAGCAGCCGGATCAACTACCGCAAGTTCTTCGCGATCCAGTCGGACGAGCAGGAGCGGCGCGGGACGCTTTACTTCAAGACGGACCACCCGGACGACGGGGCGCCCCCGAAGCGGCGGTTCGCGGTGACCTTCAACGAATTGATCGTGGCGGGGCGGCGGGAAGCCACCGAGCAGCATTACGCGTTCGACGGGCAGTGGGTGGTTGAGAAGACCCCGTCGGACCGGCAGTTCACGAAGCGCCAGGTCGTCCCCCCCGGGGAGTCGTTCGACCCGCTGAAGATCGGCGAGGGTCCGTTCCCGGTGCCCGTGGGGCAGCGGAAGGCCGACATCATTGAACGCTTCGAAACCGCCCTGGCGCCGGCCGCAGAGGGCCTCGACGACCCGAGCCTGGCCTCGTTCGCGGCGTTCAACGGGCTTGTGCAGCTGAGCCTGACACCGAAGCCGGGAACGCCTGAGGCGAGTGACTTCGAGTCGATCCGGATCTGGTACGAGCCCGCCGGGCGGATGCTCCCGCGGATCGCGAAGACGGTCAACCCGGTCGGGGACGAGTCGCTGGTGGTCCTGCTCGAGCCGGTAGTCAACGAGCCGATCGACGAGGCGATCTTCGACACGGCCGTGCCTCCCGACGAGGAGGGTTGGAATGTGAACATCACCGAGTACCGCAGGCCCGCCTCGGACTGACCCTTGCGGAGCGGAGGAGGACCCCCATGGCCCGCCGTAACGGGACGCTGGTTGCCTGCTTGGTGGCCTTGCTGCTCGCCTCGCCCGGGTTGGCGCAGGAAGCTGTCGTGTTGGGCCCGGGCGGCCCGGCGATCCACCCCGCCGTGGCGGCGCGTCTCGGGGCCTCGTACCTGACGGACGAGGACCGGCGGGACCTCCGCGTGGAATACGGGGTCTGGGAGGAAGGCGATCTCGACACGCCGGCCCGGCGGGCGCGGGCGGCGCTGATCGCGGGCGCGTTGTCTTCGTCGGTGCTCGACGACCCCGCGGCGCCGGTGTTGGACCGGGCGGAGGCGATGCTGCGACGCGGGCTCCCCGAGCGGGCGCTCGAGCTTGTGGGCGAGCCCTCGACGCTGCGTGCGGCCCGCATCCGGGCCGAGGCGTTGTTTGATCTCGGGCGGTTCGATGAGGCGGACGCGGCGATCCAGCCCGTCGTGGACCGGCTCGTTTCGGCCCGTGTGGAGGACCCCGCGGAGCTCGCCGATGGGGTGACAGCACTCATGCTGCGGGCGACGATGGAGGGTTCGCAGAAGGCGCGCGGCGGCGACTACCGCACGCTCACGCGGATCCTCGACGGCGCGCGGAACGAGCTGGACCGCCTCTCGTGGCGGGTCCGCCTGGTTGAGGCGACGCTCCTCGGCGAGAAGCACAACCGGGCGGACGCGTCCGAGGCGATCGCCGAGGCGATGGCGCTCAACCCCCGCTGCGCGGCCGCGCTCCGGCTGCTCGCCGAGTTCGCGGTGGATTCGTTCGCTTTCGACGATGCCGAGACGATGGCGGGTCAGCTCGATGAACTCGCGGGGCTGTTCGGAGCGCCCAGCATCGACGCGGCGCTGGTGCGGGCGCGGCTGAGGCTGAGGCAGCGTGACACCGCGGGTGCGTCGGAGGCGATCGCCGAGATGAGGGCCCTGTTTCCTGGCCATCGTGGGCTGCTCGCGATGGACGCGGCGATCGCCGCCGCCTCGTTCGATCAGGCCCGGTCGGAAGCGCTGCTGGCCGAGTTCCAGCGTGTGGCGCCGGGGTCGCCGGTCGCGGAATACGAGGCGGGGCGGACACTGGCGGACGTGAGGCAGTACAACGAGGCCGTCGACCTGTTGCGGGTCGCTTCGGGCCGGCTGGAGAACTGGTCGGCGCCCTGGACGGAGCTGGGGCTGGTGCTGATCCAGGCGGGGCGGGACGCCGAGGCGGGCCCGGTGCTCGAGACCGCGGTGGGGCTCGACCCGTTCAACGCCCGGGCGGCGAACAGCCTTGAGCTGGTCAGGGGCCTCGCCGAATTCACAACGATCGAGAGCGACCACTTCGTGGTGCGGTATCTTCCGGGAGTTGATGAGTTGCTCGCTCGGGAGATGCTGCCCGTGCTCGAGCGGATCCACGCGCGGGTCACGGCCGATCCGGAGCGGGTGCCCGGGGGTGTGGGGCACGAACCCCCGGAGCGAACACTGATCGAGCTGATGCCGAGCCACCGGTGGTTCAGCGTTCGGATCACCGGGATGACACGGATCCACACGATGGCGGCGGCGACCGGCCCGGTGATCGCGATGGAGAGCCCGCAGGAGGGCCCGGATTTCACGGTCGGCCCGTTTGACTGGCCGAGGGTCATCCAGCACGAGTACACCCACACCGTGACGCTCAGCCGCACTCGGAACCGCATCCCGCACTGGTTCACGGAGGCGGTGGCGGTCTTCAACGAGGACGCGCCGCGGGACGAGCGGACCTGGCGGCTGCTGGCGAGGGCGGTCGACACCGGGACGCTCTTCGATTTGCGGCAGATCAACACGGCCTTCGTTCGCCCGGAGAAGCCCACCGACCGGGCGCAGGCGTACGCGCAGGGCCACTGGATGGTGGAGTTCATGGTCGATAGGTGGGGCCCGCGTGCGCCGGTGGCGTTGATGGACCGGTCGGCACGGGGCGAGGCTGAGGCGAGCGCGATCGAGGCGGAATTGGGGGTCGCGCCGGAGGAGTTCCAGCGCGAGTTCAAGGAGTGGGCCCGGGCCGACCTTCGCCGCGTGGGGCTATTGCTCCCCGAGGAAACCCCAACGCTCACGGAGATGCTCGACGCCGATCGACGGGAGGCGGAGGACCCGGATTCGGTGAGGCCCGATGCGGCGTTCCTCGAGCGCTGGCGGCCGCGGCACCCCGATCACCCGCAGCTCGCCGAGCTCGGCGTGGCGCTGCTGCTGGGCGAGCGTCCCGACGACGAGGCGACCGTGCTCGAGCCCGAGTTGATCCGGGCCCTCGAGGATCTGGCGCGGCTCCTCCCGGTCGCCGAGCAGCCGCACAGCCTGCTTGCCAGACACTTCCTGGCGGGGGAGACCCCGTGGCTGGCGATCCCGCACCTGGAGTTCCTCGACGCGCGGGAGCAGCACGCGGCGAACTACGCGGCGCGGCTTGCGAGGCTGTACGCAGACCGGGGGGAATGGAGCGCGGCCGCCGCCAAGGCCGAGCGTGCGGCGACGATCGCGCCGTTCGACGCGGATGCCCGCGAGTTCGCGGCGCGGGTGGCGTTGAAGAACGCGCTGGACGGGGATCGGTCGCGGTACACCGACGCGGAGCGGCACATACTCGCGCTGACCATGATCGAGCCCCAGGTCGCGCTGCATACGCAGCGGCTTGAGCGGGTCCGCGCGATGGCCAAACCCTGAGACGGACCCCGAATCACGCTCGGAAAATCGGGGTCGCGGGAAACGGGAACGGCGTGACCGTGAGAATACTCAGGGCGATCCGCGTGCGGCCGCGTCCCTCGCCGCGACGGCGAGCTGGTCGCAGCGCTCGTTTTCGGGGTGCTCGTTGTGACCCTTGACCCAGTGGAACCGCACCTCGTGCCCGGCCATGAGTTCATCCAGGCGTTTCCAGAGCTCGACATTCTTGACGGGCTGCTTCGAGGCGGTCTTCCATCCCCGCTTCTTCCAGGAGGCCATCCACTCCTTCAGCCCGTTGAGGACATACTGGGAGTCGCTGTAGAGTTCGACGGTGCTCCGCCGCTTGAGGGCGCCCAGCCCCTCGATGACCGCCTGGAGTTCCATGCGGTTGTTCGTGGTGGCCCGCTCGCCGCCCGAGTCCTCGCGTTCGGCGCCGGAAGCGCGGTGGCGGAGGATGTAGGCCCATCCCCCCGGCCCAGGGTTGCCGGAGCAGGCGCCGTCGGTGTAGAGCTCGACATGCGGGGTCTCATCGGCCATCGGACGCGAGCATAGGCCCGCCCGCTACCATCGCCCCATGAGGACCACCGCCGAGCCCGCCGTCCGCGTTCATCGAGTCGAGGTCCGCCATGCCGCCCCGGACAGCGATCCGCGGGCCCGGCGGCTGCTGCAGGAGGCCGCGGCGCTGCGTGTTCCGCTCACGGGGGCGCGGACGACGCGTGTCTATCTGGTCGAGGCGCCCGCGGATTTCGAGGCGATCGACGCCCTGCGGGCCCGTTTGCTGGAGAACCCGGTCATCGAGACCGCCATGCTGGGCGTTGCGTCCGCCGCCCCGGGCGAGATCATCGTGGAGGTCCATCCGCTGCCGGGGGTGATGGATCCGGCGGCCCAGACGGTGGCCGCGGCGGCGTCCGATCTGTTCGGCGTCGAGGTTGCGGTGCAGACGGGGTGGAGGTATGACCTTGCGGGCTGCACGCCCGCGCAGGGCGACCTGCTGGCGCGACGGCTGCTGGCCAACCCCGTCGTGAACGCGATCCACGCGGGGCCGCACCACCCGGAGGCGTTGCCGAAGGGCCGCCCCGCGCCGTTCCGGGTGACCCACATCACGATCCGCGATCTCGACGATGCGGCCCTGGAACGCCTGAGCCGGGACGCCCACCTTTTTCTGAGCCTCGACGAGATGCGGTCGATCCGGGATGAGTACCGCTTGCTCGGGCGCGAGCCGACCGACATCGAGCTCGAGACGCTGGCCCAGACCTGGAGCGAGCACTGCGTGCACAAGACGCTCAAGAGCACGATCACCTACCGGGGCAGGGGAGGGGCCAACGACCCGATCGACTGGTCCGGTCGACCGGGGCACACGGTCAACGCCGACGGGTCGGTCACGATCGCGAACCTGCTCAAGTCCACCGTCGCCGCGGCGACGCACGAGCTCATCACCGAGGGGCTCGACTGGACGCTTTCGGTCTTCGTCGACAACGCGGGGATCATCGCGTTCGATGAGGACCACGCGGTCTGCGTGAAGGTGGAGACGCACAACCACCCCAGCGCGATCGAGCCTTACGGCGGGGCGGCGACGGGGATCGGGGGTTGCATCCGGGACATCATCGGGACAGGCCTGGCCGCGAAACCGATCGCGTCGACGGATGTGTTCTGCGTGGCCCATCCCGATCTGAGCGAGGTGCCCGCGGGCTGTCTCCCCCCTCGGCGCGTCCTCTCCGAGGTCGTCGCGGGGGTGCGCGATTACGGCAACCGCATGGGTATCCCGACCGTCAATGGGGCGGTCTGGTTTGATGATCGGTATGTGGGGAACCCCCTCGTGTTCTGCGGCTGCGTGGGCGTCATGCCGCGCGACCTGATCGCGGGCGCGGCCCGGCCCGGCGACCGGATCGTCGCGCTGGGCGGTCGGACGGGGCGAGACGGGATCCACGGCGCGACCTTCTCGAGCGCGGAACTCACCGACACGCACGCCGACGAGTTTGCGCACGCCGTGCAGATCGGGAACGCGATCGAGGAGAAGCGGGTGCTGGACGCGATCCTGCGGGCCCGCGACTTCGCGGAAGGCGGCCCGCTCTTCAGCGCCATCACGGACTGCGGCGCCGGGGGGTTCTCCTCGGCGGTGGGCGAGATGGGGGAGAAGCTGGGCGCGGAGGTGCACCTCGACCGGGCGCCGCTGAAGTACGCCGGGCTGACCTACACGGAGATCTGGATCTCCGAAGCCCAGGAACGCATGGTCTTGGCCGTGCCCCCCGAGAACCTTCCCGTGTTGCGGAGGATCTGCGAAGAAGAGCATGTCGAATTGGCCGACCTTGGTGTGTTCGGCACGCCGGGCCGCGATCTCGTGCTCTATTTCCAGGGCACAGAGGTCGGTCGGCTGCCGATGGACTTCCTGCATGACGGCATCCCCATGCCGACTCGCGAAGCGACATGGCGCCCATTGCCCGGCGGGACGGCCTCGCAGCCCGACAGGTGCTCCTCAGTTCACTCCGTCCGCGAGACTCTCCTCCGCCTCCTCGCGCACCCGAACATCGCGTCGAAGCACCACATCATCCGGCAGTACGACCACGAGGTGCAGGGCAACACGGTTATCCGCCCGCTCGGCGGGCCGCTGCAGCGTGGACCTATGGACGCCGCGGTCATCGAACCCGTGCCCGGCTCGGGCCGGGGCCTCGCGATCGCTTGCGGCCTCGCGACCAACCTCGGCGACCCGGAGCGCGGGGGCGACCCGTATCTGATGGCCCTCGCGGCGATCGATGAGTGTGTGCGCAATCTCGTCTGCGTCGGGGCGGATCCGGACCGGATCGCGATCCTGGACAATTTCTGCTGGCCTTCCTGCAAGAAGCCGGAGAATCTCGCGAGCCTCGTCCGCGCGGCGGAGGGCTGCTACGACGGGGCGAAGGCGTACCGGACGCCGTTCGTCAGCGGGAAGGACTCGCTCAACAACCAGTTCACCATCCCGGGAGAAGACGGCTCGGCCGGCAGGACGATCGAGATCCCTCCGACGCTGCTGATCACGGGGATCGGCGTCGTGCCCGACATCGGCCGGTGCGTGACGATGGACGCGAAGAAGCCGGGCAATCTGCTCGCGGTGATCGAACCGATGGGAGGTGATTTCCCGGATCGCCTGAACCGCGTGGGCGGTTCGCACCTCGCCCGGCTCTTCGGCGTTCCCGAGGGCGCCGATCCCCGGGCCCCGGCCCCCGATCTGGTTGAGGGACCGAGGCTCGCCCGCTTCGTCGCCGAGGCGATCCGGCGCGGGCTCGTGGTGTCCTCGCACGACGCCTCCGACGGGGGCGTCCTCGTCGCGATCGCGGAGATGCTCATCGCCGGTTCGTCGCCAGATCAGCCGATCGGCGCCTCGATCGCGCTGACCGGTGAGTGCACGATCGCCCGCAACCTGGGCGAGTTCACGGGCACCTATGTGGTCGAGGTTGGCCCGCCGCACCAGCGCGCGCTCGCTGATCTGGCACGCGAACTCGGACTGGTCGGCGGCCCGATCTGGATTGGCAAACTGACCGACACGGGCACGCTCGAATTCGACGACAACGGGGCACGCGAAACAATCTCGGTCGAGACCCTCGCCGCCGCCTGGCTCGGCACGCTCGACTGGTCCTGAGACCGCCCGGGTCGGGGCTCTTCGGGCCCATCGCGAGCGGGGCCGGCCGGATTCCGGGGCGTGGCGACGGCGTGAACACCGCCTCGATCGTTGCTCAGTTCATCGCGGCACGGCTTGAGGCGCTTCGCGTCGCCAGAATTCCTTGCCACCCCATCACGAGCGCCGTGTACGCGGGCATGAGCCAGAGCAGCAGCGGGAGCCGGTACTCCATCCCCCTTCCTTCGTTGATCCAGAGCAGGGACGCGGCCCCAGCAACAACCGCACCGACCGACATCAGAAGAACGCTCGCACGCCTCATGGTCACTCCAAGCTCTGCCGCACGAGGGACACGGTCGGCGGCCACGAGATTCTTCCGGGCACCTACAGCCGCAGCACGATGTTCCCCCGCTTCCCGTCGGTCATGACCCAATCGTGGGCCCGGGGCGCGTGCTCAAGCGGTATCACTTCCTGCACGGTCGGCCGGAGCCAGCCCTCGCGGAGGCCGGCCCCGATGCCGGCGGCGCATTCGAGCAACTCCGCCGGGGCGGCGTTGAACAGGGCCATGCCCGCGACGGTGGCGTCTTTGGCCATCAGCCCACGCGGATTGACAATGGTCTCGCCCCGGTTGCCGACGACCACGATGCGGCCGCGCGGCGCGATCAGGTCCATGTCGCGCGCGAGGTTGACATTCGCGAGCATCTCGACCACGACATCCACGCCGCGGCCACCGGTCGCCTCGATGATGGCCTTCTCGTAGCCGGTCTCGCCGTGGTGGAACGCGTGGGTGCAGCCGAGGGATCGGACGAAGGCGAGCCCTTCGGGTGTCCCGGCGGTGCCGAGCACTTCCATGCCCATGGCCGCGGCGATCTGAACGCAGGCGGAGCCCACGCCTCCGCTCGCGCCGTGCACGAGCACGGCCTGGCCCGGGCGAGCAAGGCCGACCTGCATGAGCGCACGCCACGCGGTCAGAAAGGGCACACCCAGGCAGGCCCCCTGCTCGAACGGCACGCCGTCCGGAAGCGGGTGGACCTCGTGCGGCTCGCAGGCGACCAGTTCGGCGTAGGCCCCGCCGGCGCGGGCGCACAGCCAGACCCGGTCGCCCTCGCATAGAGCACGCGAGCCGGGCTGCGGCGTGACCCGGGGCCCGATTGATTCAACCACGCCGGCCCCGTCCATGCCGGGGATGTACGGGAGCTCGGGCACCCGGCTGTACCGCCCGGAGCGGATGTAGGCGTCCACCGGGTTCACGCCCGCGGCGTGCAGCCGGACGAGGATCTGTCCGTCTTGGGCCCGCGGGGCCGGGGCCTCTTCCACGCGCATCACGGAGGGCTCGCCGAACGCCCGCACCAGCACCGCCCGCATCGCTCAAACTCCCTTCCGACTCGCCCCGTTCTCCCGTCCGCAACACGCCGGGCTCACTTCAGCCCGTATTCCTTCAGTTTTCGGTAGAGCGTGCGCTCGCCGATGCCCAGCAGCTTCGCGGCGTGCTCGCGGTTGCCGCCGGTCATCTTGAGCGTCTCGCGGATCGCCCGTTTCTCCAGTTGCTCCAGGCTCGCGCCCGCCAGCGAGCCGCCGGCCGGCCCGGGGTCGGCCTCGGGGTCGTCGGCGGCACAGATCTCGTCGGGGATGTGGCGGACATCGAGGGTCGGCGTGCGGCCCTCGTCGGCCTCGCCGACCGCGGTCACGGTCATGTTCTGCACCACATTGAGCAGTTGGCGGACATTCCCGGGCCACGGGTAGCCGGTGAGCCGCATCACCGCGGCGTCGGTCACCTCGGGCAGAGGCCCGGCGAGCCCCTCGCTGAACCTGGCGATCGCGTGCTGGATGATCCGCGGGATGTCGTCCCGCCGGTCGCGCAGAGGGGGGAGATGGATGTGGCTCCCGTTGATCCGGTAGTAGAGATCCTCCCGGAAAATCCCCTCGGCGACGGCCCGTTGAAGGTCCTTGTTGGTCGCGCTCACGAAGCGGACATCCACCTTGCGGGCCTCGTTGCTGCCGAGGCGGACGACCTCCCCGCTCTCGAGCACACGCAGGAGTTTCGCCTGCATGGCCAGGGGCATGTCCCCGATCTCGTCGAGGAAGAGCGTGCCGCCGTCGGCGTACTCGAAGACGCCCTCCCGCGCCGAATCGGCCCCGGTGTAGGCCCCCTTGACATGCCCGAAGAGCTGATCCTCGAGGAGGCTCTCGCTCTGCCCCGCGCAGTTGAAGGCCACATACCGCCGCTTCTTCCGCGGTGAGTGGTCGTGCACCGCCCGGGCGATCAGCTCCTTGCCGGTGCCGCTCTCGCCGGTCACGAGCACGGGGATCGTGCTCGCGGCGACGGTGCGGACCATGCGGAGGATCCGACGCATCGGCTCGGACCCCGCGACGATGCCGTCGAACCCCTCGACCGAGACCAGCCCGCCCAGTTCACCCGCCTCGTGACGCAGCAGCACCGTCTCCGCCGCGCGGTTGACCAGTTCACGGAAGACGGCGAGGTCGAGCGGCTTCTCGACGAAATCGAACGCGCCGTGCTTGAAGGCCGCCCGGGCCGTGGGCACATCGCCGTGCGCCGTGACCATGATCGTCTCGGCCTCGGGCTGGAGTTCCGCCGCGGCCTTGAGCACGATCAGGCCCGCGTCGGCGCCGTCGGTGGAGACTCCGTCCCGGCCGCCGGATTCCGGCATCCGGAGGTCGGTGACGATCACATCGAACGCCCCGTGGCGCATCTCCTCCAGGGCCGAGGCGACGGTGTTGACCACCGTGCTGACATGACCCGGCTTGCGGAGCGCGTCGGCCATGACCTCCGCGTGATCCGGCTCGTCCTCGACGATCAAAACCTGCGCCGCGGGCGCCGCTTTGGGGTCGCTCATGCCTACACCCTATCTCGCAAGTTCCCCGACCGTCCGCCCCCGGACCATCGCGGCGAAAGCAATCGCCAGGGCGTCGGCGACATCCGCGGGCCTTGGAGGCGCCGGGAGCCCGAAGACCGAGGCCACGGCCTCCTGCATCTGCCCCTTCCCCGCCCGCCCCGAGCCGGTCATCGCCTGCTTGACCGATTTCGGGGCGAGCTCGACGACCTCCAGCCCCGCGCGGCGAAGCGTCAGGAGGATCACCCCGCGGGCATGGGCCATGACCATCGCGGTCGCGGGGTGCCTGACATGGGCGAAGAGCGCCTCGACGGCGGCCACCTCGGGCTGCACCCGATCGATGAGCGCCCGCAGGTCGCGTTCGAGTTCGTCGAGCCGCTCGACCACGGAGGGCGCGGGCCCGGAGGAGGGGGCGAGCCGGAACACGCCGGCCTCGACAACCCGGGGCCGGGACTCATCGCCCTCGATGCACCCGTACCCCGTCAGGCGGAGCCCCGGATCGACCCCCAGAACACGCACTCAGCCCTTCCCCCCCGAGAATGCCCCCACCCCGCGGGGTCCTTGGCCGTAGTGCTCCAGGTAGTGCACCACCGTCTTGACGAGGATGTCGGCCTCGATGTTGACCGCGTCGCCCGCGCTGTAATGCGACAGGATGGTCTTCGCCAATGTCACGGGGATCAGGGCGACCTCGATCCACCCGCCCTTGCCGGCATGGTCGCCCGCCTCCAGCGACGCGATCGTCAGGCTGACCCCGTCGAGGCAGACCGATCCCTTCGGCGACATGTACCTCATCAGGCCGGGTGGCGGCGCCACGCGGACCCGCCACTCGCCGTCGGCGCCCTCCGGGGTGCGGACCGCCACCACCTCCCCCACCCCGTCCACATGCCCCTGCACGAAATGCCCCCCCATCAGCGTCGCCGCGGTGACCGAGGCCTCGAGGTTGACCGGCGAGCCCTCGGCGATGCGGCCCAGGTTCGTCTTGGCCAGGGTCTCAGGGATCGCGAAGAATCGCAGGCGCCCCCCCACCACCGCCGGGTCGCAGGTCAGGGTCAGGCAGCACCCGTTGACCGCGATCGAGCCCCCTTCCCCGGCCCCGTGGTCCCACGGCCCGGGATCGACCTCGATCGCGACGCCGCGCGGCCCGGGTTCGAGCCCGCAGACCCTACCCACCGTTTGCACCAGCCCCGTGAACATGCCGAACTCTATCGCCCCAACCGTCGCGGCTTGACGCCCGGGCGCCCCCCACCGATACTCCGCCGACATCCCGGGCACCCCTCCCGGGGCCTACGGTCCCGGTCACGGCCCGCGCAACCGAGGCCCGGCGCCCGACCGAATCCGCACGGAGAACCGACGCATGACACCTGTTAGTCCCCTCCGCCGCCCGTGCCGGCTCGGCGCGACCCTCGCCGCCCTTGCCCTTCTTTGCGGGTGCTCGGCCCCGACCTCCCAGGAATCCCGGGGCCCTTCCGGCACACCCGCTGCGGGGCCGACCGGCCCGATCGGCGTGGTCACCGTCTCCGAGGGCGTCAGGATCGTCCACGACGACTGGGCCAGCCTCGGCTACCGGTGGCAGTGGAGCACCACCCCGCTGGCGGCCGGTCGCGGGCGGGTGGCTTTGGTCGATGTGCTCGGCGATCTCGTCGCCGTGCAGTCGGACGACGCGTGGACCGCGGTGGTGCAGGCGAGCACGGGCAAGCGGCTGTGGCAGGTCCGCAACGCCTCGCCGCTGACGACATTCGTCGAGAACATCCGGCTCAATGATGTGCTTCTCTCGTGCGGGAGGCCCGAGCTGTTCCTCATGGAGATCAACACGGGCAACCTGATCGCCAGGCAGCCGGTCGATGTGGTTGTCAGCACGCCCCCCGTGATCTACGGCGGGCTCGCGGTCTTCGGAACACCCGTCGGCCAGGTGCTCTGCCACCGCTTCGGGACCCCGTCGGGCGATCCGCTCCCCCCTCCGTTCGATGATGGAAACAAGGAATGGGCCTACGGCCTCGAGGGCGCGATCACGGCGGCGCCTGTCCAGATCGGACAGACCGCAGGGTTTGTGACCCAAGCAGGAGAGGTCTTCTTCGTCGATATCCCCACTGGCAGCGGCGTGGGGCGGGCGAAGATCAGCGGGGGGCTCGCGAGCAACCCGGTCACCGACGGCAGCCTCATGTTTGTCGCCAGCCTTGACCAGTCGATCTACGCGTTCGCACCCTCTGGGGGAACCTGGATCTGGCGCGAGCGAACGGCCTCGCCCCTGCGTGATCAACCCACGGTGCATGACGGCATGCTCTACTGCGCCGTGCCGGGCGAGGGACTTGTCGCGTTCGATGTCAGCGAAGGCGCCCGGGCGGGGAACCGGCTCGGGGAACGGGTCTGGGTCGCCCCCGATCTCGCGGGGTCGGTCGTCGCGATCCGCGCTGGCGAACTCGTCGTCTGGGACGGATCGCACGCGACGCTCGTTGACCGCGTCGCGGGGGATGTGCTGTCCCGGGTCCACCTCCCGAGGATCACCCGGCTTGTCCCGAGCGAGTTCGTCGATGGGGACCTCTACGCCCTGGCCGAGAACGGGCTGGTCGCGAAGTTCAGCCCCCGCTGAGCCGGTCGCACCGGCCGATCCGGGCGCCAGCCCCCAGAACGCGGAGCGATCATGCCCGACCTTGTCCCCATCCGGCGTGCCCTCCTGAGCGTCAGCGACAAGAAGGACCTCGTCGCGCTCGCCACCGTGCTCCACGAGTTCGGGGTCGAACTCATCTCGACGGGTGGGACGGCCAAGACCCTCCAGGAGGCGTCGCTGCCCGTTCGGCATATCGAGGACCTCACGGGCTTTCCCGAGATGATGGACGGGCGGGTCAAGACGCTGCACCCCAGGGTCCACGGGGGGCTGCTCGCCCGCCGCGACGCGCGGCACCACACCGAGGCGATGGCCGAGCACGGCATCCCGCCCATCGACCTGCTTGTCGTCAACCTCTACCCGTTCGAGCAGACGATCGGCAGGCCCGGGGTGAACTTCGACGACGCGATCGAGCAGATCGACATCGGCGGTCCGGCGATGATCCGCTCGGCGGCGAAGAACGCGGCATGGGTCACGGTCGTGACCGACCCTCGTCAGTACGACGGCGTGGTGTCGGACCTCCGCGAGAACTCCGGGGCGATCTCGCTGCACCTGCGTCGCTCCCTCGCGGCGGCCGCGTTCGCGCGGACGAGCGCGTACGACCGGGCGATCAGCGCCTTCCTCGACAACAGCACCGGCAAGGCCTTCCCCTCGACGCTCACGCTGAATTACGCGTTGACCGAGGAACTCCGCTACGGCGAGAACCCGCACCAGGCCGCCGTGCTCTACCGCGACCCCGCGTCGAGCGGCCCCACCATCGTCAACGCGCAGCAGCTCACCGGAAAGCACCTTTCCTACAACAACATCCTCGACGCGTCGGCGTCGCTCGAGCTCGTCAAGTCGCTGCGGCGGCACGACGGCGACCGCGCCGGGGCCTGCGTCATCAAGCACACCAACCCCTGCGGCGTCGCCCTCGCCCCGACGCTCGCCGACGCCGTCACCCTCGCGATCGCAGGCGATCCGCTCGCGGCGTACGGTGGGATCCTCGCCGTCAACCGGCCGATCGACGGGGAGACGGCCGAGGTGATCGCCGCACCCGATCGCTTTTTCGAGGTGATCATCGCGCCGGAATTCCACACCGACGCCGCGACGCGGCTGGCCGAGCGCTGGAGGACGGTCCGGCTGCTGGCGGTCGGCGAGCGTCCGGCGGCCCGGCAACGCAAGCTCGAGTACCGGTCGATTCCCGGGGGCATGCTGGTGCAGGACAGGGACCTGCTGACCCCGAGCGTGGAGTCGTGGACGCACGCCGCGGGGCCGGAACCGGACCCGGCGTTGCTCCGGGCGGCGCCGCTCGTTGAACTCGCCGTGCGCGCGCTGACCAGCAACGCGGTGGCGATCGGGGGCCCGGCGGGCCGCGCCTCGGCGGTTCGGCTGTTCGGGGCCGGCGCGGGGCAGATGGACCGCGTCGCCGCGTGCCGCATCGCGGTGGAGAAGGCCGGTGACCTCGCCCGCGGCGCCGTCGCGGTCTCCGACGCGTTCTTCCCGTTCCCCGACGGACCGCAGATTCTCATCGACGCCGGCGTCCGTGTCCTCGTCCACCCCGGCGGGTCCAAGCGGGATGAAGAGACCTTCGAGCTGTGCAACACGCACGGCGTGACCTGCATGACGACCGGCGTCCGCCGCTTCCGACACTGATGGCGGCGTCCGGGACGCCTGAAATCGCGTCCCGGCACTTCCGATGAACCACGCCGCGGGCCCCCGTGGGCCCGATCACCGGCCTCAATGAACGCGGAGACCAATCGATGAGCCAGCCCCCACTCGTGCTCGGCCCCGATGAGATCCTCAAGATCGTGGCCATCATCGCGATCGCGGCGGTGGTGATCGCGCTCGTGCTCGCCGGGGTTCTCAAGGCCCAGGCCCGGGAACGCACCAGGCGTGAGATCGCCGCGTATGTCGCCGAGGGATCGATCGACACCGCCCAGGCACGCCAGCTGTTGGACGCGAACCCGAGCGAGGCCGAGCAACGCATCGCCCAGGCGGTTTCCTGGGGCATGATCAGCACCGCCAAGGCCGAGCGGCTGCTCCGGGCCCTCCGCGAGCGTCCAGAGCACCGCGGGTCCGCCCCGGCGGATCGCTGAATGCCGGCAGGCCGCTCCCGGGAGGACCGGATACGGGGCCCCGCCGGCGAGCCCCGCCCCATATCTGGTGCGAGTCAAGAACCGGTCAATTCCTCCCAATCCGGTGCGTCGCCCGACCGATTGAGTTGAAGATCGGTTGGGATTCTGATAGAACCTCTCTCGATGGCTCGCCGCGCTCCAACTTCGGGCGGTGGCGGGCATGGACCGCACCATGCCCGGGAAGCCACGCCCGCATCGGCTCAAACATTTTCCGAACATCCTGACTCGCATGAGGACGATGCCGAGCCCCTCCAACTCGCCCCCGGCGCGGCCGCCGCGACCGGGCTCGGCTCGCAGGTCCTCGTGCTGAACAAGGCCTACATCGCCCTCCGCGTGATCTCGGCCAAGCGGGCGTTCTCGCTGCTGGTCCGTGACGCCGCCGAGGTGATCCACGCCGACGACGGCCAGTACGCCAACTACGACTTCGAGTCGTGGCTCGAGCTCTCCGAACTGCGCCGGCAATTCGAGCCCGATCAGCACGACTGGGTCCGCACCGTGCGCATGGACATCGCCGTCCCGCGGATCATCCGCCTGCTCGGCTACGACCGCCTTCCCGACCAGCGTGTCAAGCTCAACCGTCGGAACCTCTTCGCCCGCGACCGCAACCGCTGCCAGTACTGCGGGCATTTCTTCCCGACGAACGAGCTTTCGATCGACCATGTCGTGCCGCGCAGCCAGGGCGGCCCGGACACCTGGGAGAACCTCGTGTGCGCCTGCGTGAAGTGCAACGCACGCAAGGGCGGGCGCACGCCCTCGCAGGCGAACCTCTCGCTGGTCAAGAAGCCGGTCCGCCCGAAGCGCAGCCCGCTGATCACGATCCGCCTCGGGCACGACAAGTACGCCTCGTGGAAGGCCTTCCTCGACGACGCGTACTGGAATGTCGAGCTGCGTTAGCGGCCCCGACGCCCGCTCGCCCATGAAAGCGGCCCCGCACAGTCGCTCTTGAGGCCGTGGGTCCCTTCCGCTAGCATGACCTCGGTGGTCCGGGCGAGCCCTCGTCTTCTCGGACCAGCGCGTTTTCAGCGCCGATTCTTCGAGAGAGGTCACCCCATGCGTCTTGCCGCCTTCGCCGTGTCCGTCGCCGCCGGGTCCGCCCTTGCCGCGCCGCTCGACTTCACGATCGACCCCGGCGCCTCGTCGGTTACCGGGGGCCTCACGATCGTCGCCGACACCGCCGGCACCCTCATCGGCGACTACGACCCCGACACCAACCCCACCGGCACGCAGACCCGCCCCGGCCTGTTCGGGGGCTCGGGCAATGTCCCCATCCCCGTCGACCTCGACCTCACCTCCGACACCCCCATCGACCTCTCCCCCGCCGGCGGCTTCGTCCTGACCGCCGACCCCGACGCCCACACCTTCACCGTCGACGCCATCGCCTCCGACCTGCTCAACGGCCAGCCCATCGCCTCCTCCCTCGGCCTCGTCTTCGAGTACGACACCTTCCGCACCTTCAACCCCGACTCGTTCTTCCTCGGCGGCTTCCCCATCCCCATCAACCTCGACGCCGCGAGCATCACGACGCTCACCGTCACCCAGTCCGGCCCGATGACCGTCCCCGGCGCCCTCATCCCCGACGGGCCCGGCTCCTTCACCCTCGCCGGCCTCCTCCCCGCGACGCTCACGATCGTCGGCGATTCGCTCGGCGCCCCCATCGACCCCGGGCCGCTGCCCCTCTCCCTCCCCCTCACCGGCTCGCTCGCCCTCAACCCGGACGGCTCGGCCACCGTCAGCCTCGCCATCGCCCTCGACGGCCTCTCGCAGACGATCGACACCTCCACCCTCCCCCCGCTCCCCGAGATCCCCTTCCCCCTGCCCACCATCACGGGCGGGACCGCGAATGTCATCCTCTCCCTCGCCGTTTCGAGCATCTCCCTCGACGCCGCCGGCTCGTCGATCGCCCTGATCGCCAACGCCCAGGCCGCGGGCTGCAACGCCGCCGACATCGCCGAGCCCTACAACATCTTGGACCTCGCCGACCTCACGGCCTTCATCATCGCCTTCACCGGCCTCGACCCCGTCGCCGACCTCGACAACAACGGCCTGTTCGACCTCACCGACCTGACGCTCTACATCACCGCCTTCAACGCCGGCTGCCCCTGACCGAAGCGCCGCCGCGCGGCTCGACACCGACGGGAGCGACGGCGTCGACGAGACGACCCACTTCGTCTACGCCGGGGTGGCGGCGTGGCAACGCCGTTGGCATCCGCGATGCGGGTGCGCATTCTTGACAGCCCCCCCCCGCCCTTGTATGCTGGGCGAAGGACAATTGCCCAACTCTCTATGAGCCAACGGTCGCAGACCGCGGCTTTGGTGGCAAAAATAGCGAATGCAGATGTTGTTGTGCGTATTTTAACCCCGTTTCAGAACCCTTCTCAATCCTCAGGCCACGGGCGTCCCGCCCGTGTCTCCATTGCCTCATCCACCCGAGGGCCCCGGTTCTGAAACAAGTTATTAGGAACGGAGGCAGATATGCTCATCGCCTTCTCGGTCGGTGTGCTTCTAGCGACTGGAGATTTGCCTCCACTCTCGTCCGGCTTTGAGCCCATGACGAAGGCGCAAGCGAGATCTGTAAGAGGCGCTTCTGCGGGAGGCTGGACATGCACGATCGGCTCGTGGGCGTGCCAGAGCGGTACGGCATGCCCGCCATATCCTGATGGAGGAGAGTATTGCTTGGAGTGCAATGACGACCTTCGTAATCAGGAGTGTGTCTTCTTCGGCTACCATAGCCGTATCAAACTTGTTTTTCTAACCAGCGGGTGCAATGGTGTGATCCCGACTGACTGTGCAATGGGCCGCCCCGGCGGATGCGACCTGCTTCTTGGGTGTATCAAGAACTTCAACAAGGAAAGAGTGAGTTGTGGCACACAGGATTTCTGCGTGCTGATGGATGAATAGGAGGCTCCTATGAGATACGCGATCTGGCTGTTCGTTGGTGCCGTGTGCATGTCCGGCGCCTCGGCTTCGCAGGACCCGCCGACCCCGGAACAACTGGCCGACGCGTTCCAGAAGGCACGAGCAGCCATACCGGACACGATGCTAACCTACACCAGAAGCATGCACGCGGCAGGCGACAATGGCGAGGTCAACGAACACGACGAAGGCCAACTGCTTCTGACAGCAAACGACTTTGCGTTGCGCGTGCTGCAGACCGACGGCGAAGACAAGAAGTCGACTCGTCGCGAGATCGTTTGGGCCTCGATCCAGAACCGTATCATCAGCGTTGACAAGGAACGACTGCCCGATCATCCCCGCTATGATATCGGCGCAATGCTCCCCAGCCCGAGGGCGCACCTCGCCTCCAGCGACTGCATTCTGAATGCATGGCTCTATCGCCGCGGCATGCCAATCTATGAATTCCTGCGCGGAGCACTGGATCGCCCGAATATCAAGCTCTCGATTACATACATCCATCCTGCCCCACGTGATCATATTATTACACTTCAGATGCGGGTAGAGAATCAGACCGGAGAGCTCGGGTCGCTCGCGGAGATGGTGATCGATCCTTCGCGTGGTATGCTGGTGGAATCTCAGCGGACATGGACGGTCGTGGCTGGCGAGCCGATCGAACCTCCCCTGACGGAGGTCGAGGTCAAGGAAGCGAAGCAACTCGGCGAATCTGGCGTCTGGTTCCCTACCGTTCTCGATATGCGTGCCGATAAAGCGGTGTCCCGGTTCGTGGTGGGGCGATTGCACGCCGGAGAGGGCGAGTTTCGGAACGGGCTCCCGGCGATACTCGATCGACCGGTGATCATCCGCGGCCTCGATCATGAAGGACTCCTCCTGCTCGACAGGGCGGGCCGCCTGATCGAAGAGGGGAGCGTGGCCGACGACGCCACGGCGCGAATATTGTTTGAAGAGTATCTGGATTCGGCCCCAGACTGACACGGTCAGAATTGGCTATCACAATGAAAATACTCATCTCTCTGTTTACCTGCGTTGCTCTTCAGTCTACACTTGCATCCGCGCAACATATATCAATTGGCGTAGAGTTTGCGTCGTGCGATGTACACGCGCTGTGGGTGTCGTCGAACTTGCTGAATCGCCAAATGCCCTTCAGCACAGCCAGGGGGGCGATGGACTCCTATCGGAGATCATCGAACGCGTCAATAGCCGATATCGAGAATGCGGCAACCGCCTTGAACCTCCGTGCCGAGGCGGTGTGGCTACGACCGGATTGCGTCTCCTCGCTCAGGACTGTCGCGATCGTCAGAGTGCCGATGGAGGGTGACGAACGCGGCCCGTTCGATGGCGCTGGGCATTATGTTGTCGTGCAACCCCATGAACACTACTGGGCTGTTTATGATTTTCCAAGGGAAAGTATCCGCGTGGTCGAACCTGTGAATTGGCTTTATGAAATTGCTGAGATGCAAGGCCAAAGAGTCATTGAGATACCGGAAGTTCCGGCGCTCTTGTTGGCAAGATCGCGAAACGGTGGAACCTAATCTTGGAATGGACGAAGAGGAGTTGTAGAGGGCGATCCTGTACGAAATGCCAGGCACCCATGACCCCAGATGATGCCGCTGACCTGCCCGGCAGGTCGGTGCTTCACGCCGACCGACGCGGCGATCGCTGACCCGAAGGCGGTCCAGTGGAACTTGGCCTCACCCCGCCGGGGCCTTGCGCGATGCCGCCACACGCCCGCGTCGGGCGAGCATTTCCAATAGCAGCGCCGCGTGCCGCTCGCTCGCGCCCCGGTTGGCCCGGATGCACGCCCGCCCACGCGCGGCGAGCTCCAGCGCGCCCCCGCGGTCGGCCAGCAGCCGCGTGATCTCGTCACGCAGCGTCTCCCGCGTGGCCCGCGCGATGCCGCCCGCGGACTCGAACGCGGCGACGATGGTCGCGAAATCGGAGACCGCCGGGCCGATGATCGTCGGCCTGCCCAGCCCGATCGGCTCGGTCGGGTCCGAGCCGTGCAGGTCCCCGAAACTCCGCCCCACCACGACGACATCAGCCAAGGCGTACGCGGCGCGGAGTTCGCCGATCGTGTCAAGCAGGAAGCGGTCGCCCTCCGCGGCGGGCGGGCCGTGCTTCTTCGTGACCGAGCGTCGGACGCACCCGGTCATCGCCGCGGCGGCCTCGTCGAATCGCTCGGGGAGCCTGGGGGCGCAGAGGAGTTGCACGCCGCGGAGCCCGGCGCAGGCGCGGTGCAGCAGGGCCTCCTCGCCGGGCCCGGTGCTGCCGGCGACGACGAGCGGGCGGTCGCGACGGAGGCCGAGATTGGCGGCGAGTTCGTCGGCGCCCGCGACCGAGTCCTCGATCAGGGCGTTGTCCCACTTCATCGAGCCGGTGATGTGCACCGCGTCGTGGGCCACACCCATCGATTCGAAGCGCTCGGCGTAGGCCTCGTCCTGCACGGCCGCGAACTCGAGGGCCCGGAACATGGGCGAGAGGAACCGGCGGAAGCGGCGGTAGCCCCGGAAACTCCTCGCGCTGAGCCGCCCGTTGATCACGCCGAGCGGGATGCCCCGTCGCCCGCATTCGGCGACGAAGTTGGGCCACAGTTCCAGTTCCACGAGCGCGACCGCGTCGGGACGCACGGCGTCCAGGAAACGGGCGACCGCCCCGGAGAAATCAAGCGGGTACCGCACCACCCGGCACGACCCGCCGAACAGCGCCCGAGCCCGCGCCAGCCCGGTGTCGGTCGTGGTCGACACAACGACCTCGGCCTCGGACGCGAGCAGCGGGACGAGCGAACGCAGCGCGCTCACCTCCCCCACCGACACCGCGTGGAGCAGGAGCCTGGGCTTGCCCCCGCCCGGCGCCGGCCCGAGCATGCCCCCGACCCGCCCGAACCGCTGCCCCCACCCGCCCCGAGCCTTGCGGAGCCAGACGGGGGCCGTGAGGCAGACCAGGGGGATGTAGAGGAGATCGAGCCTGTTCATGCCGCCGTGGGTGGTCTCGTCGCCGCTTCCGAATGGGCGGGCCGGGACTCGAACCCGGGACCCTTCGCGTGTAAAGCGAACGCTCTGGCCAACTGAGCTACCCGCCCTGTCGGCAGAGGATAGGAGGCGGGCGGCGCGTCAGGCCCCCGCGACCGGGGCGTGGAAGGCGAGCGAGTACTGCGTGCCGTAGACCGGGTACTCCGCCCGGCAGCGGTACCCGCGGAGCGACGCGGCGTCGTGCCCCAATGCGGCCGCGACCCGATGGATGAGCTCGGGATACCTCGGCAACTCGGCCACCCGCCCCCCCGCGGGGCCGCCCGCGATCGCGTCAACCCCGGCGGTCAGGTCGAGCCGATCGCTCTGTCGGGAAGGGTCGTTGAGGTTGACCACGCCCCCAAACGCGGTGTCGTGGATCAGCAACTCGGGGAACTGCGTCGCGTAGAGGTCGCGGTGGACGAACAGGTCGAAGCAGAGCGATCTCGCGGGAGGGGTGATCTCCGCGAAGACAAACGCCCGACGGCCGGGCGAGGCGACGAACCGCCGCAGATCGCCCCGGTCGATCTCGGCGAGCACGATGGTCACCTCGGAGCCCTTGCCGAAATCCTCCCCGCCCAGGGCGTAGCGGACGGTCTCGCCGGTGCGATGCGTGGTGATCGAGGCGGGCGGGGATGAGCAGTAGTCCGCGACCCGCATGTCGGCGAGGCTCTCGATGGGCGTGCCGTCGAGCGAGGTCGGGCGGCGGTCCCCCTGGTCGCTCGGGAATCGCCGGCTCGCGATCGTCACCGGCGCCCCGGGCCTCAGCCGGCGCAGCCCGATGACGCCGTGGACCCAGGCGACATCGATGTGCGCACCGTCCGGATTGGGGGTCAGCAGCGCGGCCGCGAGGAGCAGGTCGACGCTGCACCCCCGCAATTCGGCGTTCGCCCGGAACAGGGACTGCTTGCGGCGGAGTTCGAATTCCCGGCGGGCCTCGGGGACCCAGGCGCTCACGATCGTGTCCAGCGCCGCCCGGTCGCCCAGATCATCCCGGATCAGGGCCTCGAGTTCATCCACCGCGACCCGGGCGGCATCGAGCATCTTCGGATCCACCCCGGCCTTGGCCCCGCCCCGGATCACACGCCGCAGCGGCTCGGGCCCCGGGATTCGGTGGATCACCGAGTACGGGTCCTCGGCGCGGATCGCCTTGAGCAGTCGGCTGGTGAGCACCTTGTCGACCCCGAGCCGCCGGGCCAGGGCCTGGGGGCCGGTTTCCGCCGGGGCGACCGCGGCGACGAGATCGACAAAGCCGCGGTGGAGCATCGACCCGGCCCGGGCGACTCGGGCTTCGAGATCCCCCACGATCGGGGGGTGTACCTTGGTTGAGAGGTCGGCTCGTGCATGCATGGCTGAAGGTCGCTCCGTCTGCATCTCGCTGACGATAGCAGGCCCCCGGAGGGAGGCCCACAGAATTCTCGGCAGTTTCCCGGAAACTTCTTGATCGCCGGGTCACCCTGCCGTATAACCACTCGTGAGGGCGTGGAAGGCTGGCCCCGGATGCTCGGAATGCGGAGGGGCTGGATTCAACAAACCAATAGACAAGCCGGTGCCGCGCCGCGGCGTCGGCGCAACATCGCGAGATAGGGGAGACCAAATGAAAGCAAGCTTGATTCTCTGCATGGCGCTGGCGGCCGGGATCGCCGCGGCGGACACGACGGTCGTCGGCTTTGAGAGCGGGACCCAGGGCTGGAGCGGGCCCTCGGGGATCGGGGGCGGAACGACGATCGATGTCGAGGACGGCACGCCGGCGCCGAGCCTTCGGACGGTCTTCAACGACTTCGGGATCACCTTCCGGACGACCTCGAACACGGCCTGGGTGCGCGACTTCAGCGAGGTCGAGAGCGCCACCTTCTCTGTCGACACGCTCGTCAGGCAGATCAACTTCTTCGGCCAGGATGTCTCACGCCCCTGGCTGCTCGAACTCCGGGACTACGACAGCGGCGCGCCGGGCTACCCCTGGGCGAGTGTGTGGTACAAGTTTGCCGATATCTCCCAGGCATCGCACGGCGCCTGGACCACCTTCAGTGTCACCATCGCCGACACCGGCGCGGCGGATCTCCCCGCCGGGTGGCGGGGCTACGGCGACGAGGACCCCGTGACCTTTGAGCCGATCCTGCCCGCGGGCGTGACCTTCGCGCAGATCCTCGCGGGGGTGGACGAGGTCGTGTACACGACCCTCGAACCGGGGTTCTTCTTCGGGTTCACCGATCACGATGTCGCGATTGACACGGTGACGGTGACCACCGAGGCCGGCCCGGCCGGCTGCAACGCGGCGGACAACGCCGAGCCGTTCGGCGTGCTGGATCTGGCCGATGTGCAGGGCTTCATCGCGGCGTTCGTGTCGCAGGGCGACGCGGCGGATGTCGCGGCCCCGTTCGGCGTCTGGGATCTCGCCGATGTCCAGGCCTTCATCACCGCGTTCTCCGGCGGGTGCCCCTGACCCCGGCCGGGCGAGTTTGAGTTTTCCGTGAGCGACGGGCCGGTCCCGTCGCTCTCCATGCGCCGGAATACTCCGAGCCCGGGGCGGATTGGCGGTGCAACCGCCGGGGTTCCCCTTGACACGGGGGGCCCGCCCGCCCAATCTGATGCCGGTCGCCGTTCGGCGGCCATTGCCGAGAAAGGACCGACATGGCACTGCCGACCAAATTTGCCCCGCCGAGCAAGGGAACCGAGATCTCGCTGCCCAAAATCCCGGCGCCCACAGGGCCCAGCACGAGCAGCAGCACCTCGACCCACTCGACGACGAGCAGCTCGTCGCACTCCTCGAGCGGCTCGATGTCGACGGACTGGAAGTCGACCAACGACATCCGCCGTCAGCAGCTGCAGGTGAAGCACGGCCTGTCGGCCGACGACGCGCACGACATGACCGACATTCCCTACACCGAGCCCGACGACGACTCGGACCACAGCCCCAAGGCGAAGAAGAAGGGCAAGTGAGCGGATCGCGGGGTGCTCCTCGCTGCGAGCGCGTCAGGGGAACATGAGCGCCGGCTGCGTCATCGACCGCTCGTGTTCGAGCAGCCAGCGCTTGTTCTCCAGCCCCCCGCCGTACCCGCGGAGGCCCTGCGTCCCGCCGGCGTCGGGGTCGTAGGACCCGTCCACGACCCGGTGGCAAGGGATCAGGATCGATACGCGGTTCCGCCCCGACGCGGCCCCCACCGCCCGCGCCGAGGTCGCGGGCAACCCCAGTCGCCGGGCGAGTCCGCCGTAGGTCTCGGTTCGGCCCGGAGGGATGTCTCGCATGCCGGTCCAGACCTTGTGCTGAAACGCCGTGCCGGGCGTGCAGAGCGGGAGCGTGAATTCAGGTTTCGCTCCCGCAAAGTACGCGTTGAGCTCGTATTCGAGCTCATCGAGAAGCCCCGACCCCCCGGCGGCGGAGTCGGCCATGAACACCGTGCGGAAATACAGTTCGAGTTCATGAAGTTCACGGGCCCGCCGGCTCTCATCTCCCAATTCGAGCAGGCAGACGCCCCCGGGTTCGAGGTCGGAGCCCCCGGGCTCGACCACGCCGGCGAGGATCGGGCCCATCGGCGATTCAATGTTCCGGCGCCTGAGTTCGACCATGCCTCCATCCTCCGCGGCTTTGGGGGTCAAGCGATGATCTCGCCGGCGTCGCGGGTGAGCGCCCGCCTGGATTTCTCCCACGAGTAGAACATGTGCCCGCCGTCGTAGTTGCGGAAACGCACCTGCTTGCGGAGGGCGGTCGGCAGCCTGAGCAGCCCGACCGACCTCTCGCTGGAGAAGTAGGTCGTCACCAGGTCGTACCACCCGTGGCAGATCATGAGGCGCAGCGCGGGATTGGTCGCAAGGCCGTACCGGATGTCGTCGGCGCAGTCGAGTTGCCGCTGCCAGAAGCCGGCCATGGCGTCGTCCTGCCAGAGCCGGTTGACCTCCAACCCGAGCAGGAGATACTCGCGGTCGGTGCTCAGGCCCAGGTCCGAGCGGAGCAGCGTGTTGATGCCCGCGGTGTACGCGGCCATGATCCCGGCGAGCGTGGGGTCGGGGTTGGGCGATCCCTCGCGATCCGGGAAGACATTCGGGCCGGTGATCGCCGCGTCGTAGAGCCCGCAGAGCAGGCCCTCTTCACGCAGCAGCTCGCGAGCGAAGACCTCGATGGGGATCCGGCAGCCGTGCCGCTCCACGAGGTGCTCGGGCAACCCGATGTACTCGGCGATCTCGGCGACCGCGGCGGCACGGGCCCCGTCCGGCGTGCGATCGCCCCGGATGAGCATCGACGCGAGCGTCTGCTCGGCGAGTTCCTCGCCCGCCGCTCGAACGGCCGCGGGCTTGAGGCCGGCGAACCGCCCCCTCGATTTCTTGTGATACGCGGCGGCGAGCCCCATGGTCGGCAGGGTGTTCAGCCAAGGGGCGAGGTCGTAGTCGGTGCCGATCAGGCCGAGGAAGTCGATCGCCGGCGAGACCATGACCGCCCCGGTCAGGGCGACGCCGCGGTCCGGCAACGCTCGCACGAGCTTTCCGACACGGAACCCCCCGTAGCTCTCGCCCGCGATGGAGACCGGGCTCTGCCATCGCTTGAACCGGCTGAGCCATTGCGTCACGAACTCGGCGAGCACATCGATATCGCGTTGGACCCCGTAGAAGGGCTTCTTGGCGTCGGGGAGTTCCTTGGTTCGCTTGGCGGTCTTCTCCTCCTCGGCGTCGACTCCCTGCTGCTCCAGCTTGCTCTCGGCCACGGTTCGGCTCAGGCCCGTCCCGACGGGATCCACGAACACGAGGTCGGAGAACGCGAGCCAGCTCTCGGCGTTCTCCAGCAACTTCGCGGGCGGCGGGAGCACACGCCCGGTCGATGAAAACGCGACCCGCTTCGGGCCGGCGACCCCGAGATGAAGGAACGCCGATGCGGCCCCCGGCCCGCCGTTGAAAAGGAAGGTGACGGGGCGGTCGGGGTTGCGGGGCTCGGCCTGGTAGGCGGTGAAGAAGACCTCGGCGCGGGGCACGCCGTGCTCGCGGACCAGCAGCCAGTCCGCGTTCACGGTGAACCGCGACTTCCGACGGCCCGGCGCGGCCCCGGACCACTCCACACGGGTCTCGATCCCCTCCGGGGTGCGGTAGGGTTTCGCCCCCGGCTTGGGGCTCGACGCTTCACCGGGCTTCTCGGCGGGCTTCGCGGCGGCTTGGGGTTCTGTCGGCATCGGAACACGGTACCACGACGGCCCCGCGCCGGTTGCTCACCCGATCCGCTCTCGCCCGTTCATATAGGGCCTCAGCGGCGGCGGGATGGTCACCGACCCGTCGGCGTTCTGGTGCATCTCAAGCAGCGGGATCAGGATGCGCGGGCTGGCGGCTACGGTGTTGTTGAGCGAATGGCAGAAAGTTGTCGAGCCCCGGCCCGCATCGCCCCCGGGCCGATACCGCATGTTCAGCCGGCGGCACTGATAGTCGTAGAGCCGGCTCGCCGAGTGCGTCTCGCCGAAATCCCCCGTGGGGCGCCCGCCCGCGTCGAGCGGGCCGCGGCCCGGCATCCAGCACTCGATGTCGATCATGTCCGCGTTCTTCGGCCCGAGGTCCGCGGTGCAGCACTGCAGCAGGCGGTACGGGAGGCCCAGGCTCTGGAGGAAGCCCTCCACGAACCCGATCATCTTCTGGTGCCAGGCCCGGCTTTCCGCCTCGTCGGCCCGGCAGATGACGACCTGCTCGACCTTGTCGAACTGGTGGATCCGGTACAGCCCCGCGGTGTCCTTCCCGGCGGCGCCGGCCTCGCGGCGGAAGCAGGTGGACACCGTGACATACCGCAGCGGCAGGGCCGCCTCATCCAGGATCTCCCCCTGGTGCACGCCCATCAGCCCGACCTCGCCCGTGCCGGTCAGGAACAGGTCGTAGCCCGAGCCCCGCGCGGACTCTTCGATGTGGTACGCCTGCTCGCGCCCGGCCGGGAAGAAGCCCGTGCCCACCATCGCCTCTTCTCGCACGATCACCGGCACCGACATCGGGGTGAACCCGTTGGTCTCGGCCATCATGTCGAAGGCGTACCGGAGCACGGCGTTGTGCAGCCGCATCCCGTCGCCGGTGAGGATGTACGACCGCGTGCCCGCGAGCTTGACGCCCCTCGGGAAGTCGACCAGGCCCAGCGCCTCGCAGAGTTCCAGATGCGTCCGGGGCGGGAAACCGCGGTTGGCCTCGAAAGATTTGCCGCCGTCCCACCCCTCGGGCCCCCACCGGCGGATCTCGACATTGTCCTCGGCCGAAGTCCCGAGCGGCACATCCGGGTCCGGCGGGAGGGGGATGGTGAGCAGCAGCGCCTCGAGTTCGGGGGTGATTTCCGCGATCCGCTGCTCCAACTCGTGGATCTGCTGCTTGAGGCGGGCCGGCGCCGCCTTGATCTCCTCGATCTGGGCTTCGATCCGCGCCTTGTCCGCCCCCTCGGCTTTCTTCAGGGCGCCCGACAACTGCCCGATCCGGGGGCCGGTCTCCTTAGCGAGCCTGTTCTGCTCGGCCCGCAACGCCTCCTGCTCGGCGAGCAGTTCTCGGCGGGACGCGTCGAGCAAGAGAACGCGGTCGATGTCGACCGGCATCTGCTTCCTGGCGCAGCCTTCACGGTAGCGGGCGGGGTTGTCACGCAGGTCTTTGAGGTCGATCATGGGAGCAGAGTGTAGGGTGGGATCCCGCATCCTCCGCCGCCGGGGCGAGTACCATACCCATCCTCCCGGGGTCGGGGGTGGATACGCGAGGGGCGGTGGTGGCGGACAACCCTGAACTCCAGATCCGGCTCTCGGACGGGCGGGGCAGGCCGATCAAACTGGGCGAAGAGCCCATCACGATCGGGCGACACCCGGACAACCGCCTGCGCATCAAGGACGACATGTCCAGCCGGCATCACTGCGTGATCGAGCCCGCGGCGGACATCGGGCCCGGGGTGTTCCGCCTTCGGGACCTCGGGAGCAGGAACGGGACCAAACTCAACGACATGAAGGTGACCGAGTCGGTGCTCTCGCCCGACGATGTCATCACCATCGGGAAGCTCTCATTCCGGGTCGAGGCGGTCGGAGCCGGGGCGCCGCTCGCGTCGCGGCGCCGGGTCTCGGCGGCGGCCGAGTCGATCGACACCGACGCGGCGCCCTGGATGCTCGAACTCAAGGAGATTCTCCGGTCGTTCGAGAGCCGGGGTAGCAACGACGAGACGCTCAAACTCATCGACGCCCGGGGCGTTGATTCCGACTCGCTCTCCGGCGCCGGCGCCGGGCCGCAGGCCGCCCGCGCGCTGCTCCGTGTCGCCAGCCGGACCGCGTCCACCGACATCCACCTCGAGCCCAAGGGCGACGGGTTCCACTGCCGCATGCGTGTCGACGGGACGATGGTCTGGATCTGCGAGCTCCCCCGGAAGGTCGCCGAACTACTCCAGGGCGTGATCAAGACCGGCTGCCAGATGCAGGCCGCCGCCCGCGATGCCGTGCAGGAGGGGCATTTCTCCTGCCGCTTCCCCGACCGCCGGGTGGAATACCGCGTCAGTTTCACCCCGAGCGTGCACGGGCAGAAGATGGTCATCCGCGTGCTCGACCAGCGCGGCGTGCCGACGGCGATCGACGACCTCGGCATGCTGCCGTACATGACCGAGCGGATCAAGCGCGTCACCCGCCTCGACGCGGGCATGCTGCTCGTCTGCGGGCCGACGGGCTCGGGCAAGACGACGACCCTTTATAACTGCCTCCGCGAGATCGACCGCGACGCGCGCAATGTCGTCACCATCGAGGACCCCGTTGAGTACCAGATCGACGGCGTCACGCAGATGCCCATCGACGAGCGACAGGGCAACACCTTCCACACCCTGCTCCGCAGCGTGCTTCGGCAGGATCCCGATGTCATCCTCCTCGGCGAGATCCGCGACGAGGACACCGCCCGCACCGCCATGCAGGCCGCGATGACCGGGCACCTCGTCTTCTCGACCGTGCACGCCAAGGACTCGATCGCCGCCGTCTTCCGCCTGCTCGACCTCAAGGTCGAGCCGTACCTCGTCGCGAACAGCGTCAGCCTCGTGCTGGCCCAACGCCTCGTCCGCCTGCTCTGCCCGGCGTGCAAGCGCGAGGTGCCCGCCCCCCCGGGCCTGCAGAGCCGGATGGGCAAGTTCGGGCAGGGCGTCACCCGGACCTACGCGGCCACCGGCTGCAAGGCCTGCCTCAAGACGGGCTACCGGGGCCGACAGGCGCTGTTCGAGTTGCTCGATGTCAACGACGAGCTGCGCGATGTCATCCTGGGCAACCCCAACATCCAGGCGATGAAGAAGGTCATCGCCGAGGGGCTCTTCACCACGCTCGAACAGTTCGGCTGGAAGCTCGCCGCCGAGGGGCTCACCAGCGTGGACGAGGTCGAGCGGGTTTCCCCCGCCTGACCGGCCCGCGCCGCCACAGACGACACCCTGCATCCGCCCGGGTCAGGCGGGCGATCCCGTCGACAGGTCCGGTGTTCGCCGCCCACAGGAGCCCCCGCATGCGCGCCGCCTGCCTCGCGATCGCCATCTCCGCGTCGATCTCCCAGACTCCGGCCATCCCATCGGTCGAGGAGCGGCTTCAACTCGTCCCGGACCGAATCCTCACCGGCTTCACCGAGCCCGACGCGCCATCGCTCTGGGAAACCGTCAACGACGGCGTGATGGGCGGCCGGTCGCGCGGCGGCCCCTCGTTCGCCGAAGGCCGGCTCACCTTCTCGGGGGTCACCAACACCAACGGGGGCGGCTTCTCCTCCATCCGCACCCGCCCGCGCGATTGGGGCCTCGCAGACGCCGAGTCACTCCTTCTCCGCGTGAAGGGCGACGGTCGAACCTACATCGCCTCGCTGTCGACCTCGGCGCTCGTCGGCGGATTCCCGGTCAACTACTGGGCCCGCTTCGCGACCAGCCCCGAGGGCGCGTGGCAGACGGTGCGGATCCCGCTCCGCGACTTCCGCCCGACCTTCTTCGGAGAGGACATCACGGGCCGAGCCCCGGAAATCGACCCCGCCCAGGTCGACACCATCGGGATCTTCATCTACGACAAGAAGGACGGCCCATTCCGCCTCGATGTCGAGTGGATCGGCATGGCAGGCGATGAGCCCGGGTCGACGGCTCAGGCGGCAGGCGAGACCCCGGAGCTCACCGACATGACCGCCGCGGCGGGAGTCCTTGAGGCCGCCATCGAGCGGGGCGTGCCGAGATTCAATCGAGCCGACCCCGGCGCATGCGCCGACATTTATGAGATCGCGATTCTCGGTCTGGTTCGCAGACCCGCGGGCCTTCCGCCCAGTGCCCTTCGGGCTCTTGAAGAGGGCCTCCGCCGTGGAGCGGCCGCGCCCGACCCGTCCTCCCGCGCGTGGGCCTACCGTCTCGCGATGGACTCCGCGCTGTCGCTGCTCGCCGTTGAAGTGAACCCGTAGGCCGCGATCACCCACCCCGAAGAGGCGTCCCGATGCACCGGAATACCGTCGTCCTCGGCTCCCTGATGATCATCCTCGGCGTCGTGGCTTACCTCGCGAGCGGCATGGCGAGCGCCACCGCGCTCATCCCCGCCTTCTTCGGCCTCCCGATCGCGGCCCTCGGGCTCCTCGCCTCCCGCGCCCGCCGCGGCACCCTGATCGCCGTGACTGCGCTCGCCGTCTTGGGCGCTCTGGGACCGCTCGGGCGGATCATCCCCATGGCCGCACAGGGCAATCTCCAGATCAACGCCGCCCTGCTTGTGCAGGCGGCGTTCATGCTGCTCGCCGTCGCGACGGCCGTGCTGGCGATCCGGGCACTTCGGGCCCGGTGATCTGTGTCACACAGCGCGGTCGGAATTGCGTGGAAACCCTGATAGAGACCGGGTTTCCACGGCTCGATACTCCTTCCTCGCCTTGGAAGGAGCCTCGAGTCCGATGTCCGATATGGAGAACGCCAGCAATCCTCTCGCCTGCCTCTTCGCGATCGCCGTCGAGTTCGGAGGGATCGCCGAGCCCCCGAGCCCCGAGCACGAGGTTCCCCTCACCCAATGCCGGGCCCTACTCCGGTCAGAGGCGGCGGACTACTCGACCGTGGTCGAGGTCACCTCACTCAGCCGAGATACCGCCACCGTCCAATACCGAGGCGAGCTCAGCCCGACCGGGCCCGCGACGCTCGTGTGGCTCAACTCACGCCGCCCGCACCCGGAACTGGCGATGACCGTCGCCGAGGCCGTGGTCGCCGGCCCGGGGCTCTGGCGCCTCCGCCTGACCGCGGCGGCCTGTTCCTGCCCGACCGAGGCCTGATCGCCCCGGCTCAGCCCCGCGCCGCGCCGCACTGCCCGCAGAACTTCGCGTCCGCGGCGACGGGGCTGCCGCACCCCGTGCAGAACGCCCCGGCCGCTTGCTCGGGCTTCGGGGCCGCGAGCGGCTTCCCGCACGCGCTGCAGAACTTCCCGGGCGGCACCGCCACATTGCAGGCGGCGCACACCACGCCCGGCGCCGCCGGCGTGAGCACCTCGCCGCCCTGGCGGTCTTTCACGAGCATCTGCGCAAGCCCGAAGCCGACGCCGAGCCCCGCGCCGCCGAGCAGCGCCCCGCCCTCGCCGCCGCCCGCACCGCCACCGCCGCCCTTGGCCATGCCGTCGCCCGCGCCCATCATCGCCTTGCCCGCGGCGAATTGCTGATAGCCCTGCACGCCCCCGACCGTCCTGAGGTACGCCGCGTCGGTGTAGAGCTTTTTGAGGTTCTCCGCGTCCTGCTCATCGATCGCGATGACAAAATTGCCGAGCCGCACGACCTCGAGGCCGTACGAGGCGACATGCCCGGTGATGCCCGCGAGCACCTGGTGCTCGAGCTCTTCCGTGTAGGCGCCGCTCGTGACATCGAGCAAAGGCCACTTGTTCTTGACGAGCAACTCGGCGATCCGGTCGCGGATGAGCTTGAGCACCTGCTCTTTCATCCATGTGCGGACCAAGTACGACTCGGTCCGCCCCATGCCGACCAGCCCGACGATCAGCCGCTCCGGGTCCACAACGCGGAACGAGAACTCCCCGTGCACCATGGTCTCGACGGGGATCCCGCTCTTGGGGTCCTCCACATGGCCGATCCGCCCGCCGAACTTGACACCCGTGTGTTCGCGGATGTTGACAAAGAAGACCTCGGCGATGAAGACATTGCCGCCCGTAAACCGGTCGACGAGGTCAGAGAGGAACGGCAGGTTCGCCGAGTCGAGCGTGTGCCGCCCGGGGCCGAGCGTCGCCACCGCCTTGCCGTCACGGAAGAAGACCGCCTTCTCGTCGGCCTCGACCGTCAGCAGCGACTTCATCGGGATGGTCGGGTCCGGGTGCTTCCAGACGACATGCGGCTTCGCGTCGTCCGGGCGAGCGATCATCATCTCGCGGACGCCGCGCTTGAACCACTCTCCGATTCCCATGTGTCCCCTCCGCGCCAGAAGCCCGCGAAACCCGTGGGGCCCGATCACCAGCAAGCCCCGTACCATGTTAGCAATTCCATCCCCCGGGTTTCAGTCCAGCGCATGAAACACGACGACACGAGCGACAATCAGGCCGACGCCGAGATCGAATCGGAGCACGAGGAGGCCCTCGCCGAGTCGTCCTCCGCCGCGAGCCCGGACCTCCGGTTCCGGTGTGAGAACTGCGGCGCCGACATGCGCTGGGACCCCGACGCCGACGCGCTGCACTGCGAATACTGCCGGCACACCGTCCAGGTCCCCCGGGCCGAGGGGACGATCCTCGAACGACCGCTCTCGGAGGCGGGCGCCGCCGCCCGCGGGCTCGGGCTCGACCGACGAGTTGTCCGCTGCGACACCTGCGGCGCCTCCGTCTCTCTCGACACCGGGGCAACCGCCGACGCCTGTGTCTTCTGCGGCTCCCCGAGCGTGCTCGCCCAGGAGGCGAACCGCAACGCCATCCGCCCGGAGTCGGTTATCCCGCTCGATATCGGCAAGGGCGAGGTCGAGCGGGCGTTTCGCAAGTGGCTCGGCGGCCTCTGGTTCAGGCCGAGCGCTCTCAAGAAGGTCGGCCGATTCGACGCGATCGGGATCTATGTGCCGTTCTGGACCTTCGACTGCCGCGTCCATTCCGACTGGTCCGCCGACGCCGGCTACTACTACTGGGTCACCCAGACCTACTGGGCCACCATCAACGGCAGACGCGTGCGGCAGACCCGGCGTGTCCGCAAGGTCCGATGGGTCCCCAAGTGGGGCTCCCGCGACGACGCGTACGACGACATCCTGATCTCGGCCACCCTCGGCAAGCCGAACGAGCTCGTCTCGGGGCTGGGCCCGTTTGATCTCGCCGCGTTGGTCCCCTATCGCCCCGAGTACCTCGCGGGCTGGCGTGCCGAGGAGTACCAGATCGATCTTGAGTCCGGGTGGTCGCACGCCCAGCGGATCGTCGAAGCGGAACAGGAACGCCGCTGCGCCGGCGACATCCCGGGCGATACCCACCGGTTTCTCCGCGTCGCCAACACCATCTCCGCCGTGCACTGGAAGCACATCCTCCTCCCGATCTGGTCGCTCCAGTACCGCTTCCGCGGCAGGACCTACACCGTCCTCGTCCACGGGCAGACCGGGCGGGTCGTCGGCCAAGCGCCGCTGAGTTGGGTCAAGGTCGTGATCGCGGTCATGGGCGGGCTCGCCGTCGTCGGCGTCGGCGCCGCGGCGTTCCTCGCGGCGCAGCCGCATTAGACCGACGCCGCGTTCCCCACGGCCCCGCCCCCGACGAGCACCTTGCCGAAGATCATCTTGTCGTCGCCCGGCTGATAAAAGTCGACCATCCTCGCCTCGAGCGTGTACCCCGATCGCTCATAAAACCGCCGGGTGGGCTCATACTTCGCCAGCGACGAGGTCTCGATGTACATGCGGCGACCCCCGACCGACAACGCCGCCCGCTCCGCCCGCGCCAGCAGCACGCCGCCCACGCCGCGCCGCTGCACGCCGGGGTCCACGACAATCCAGTACAGATCGAAGCTGCCCACCGTGCACGGGATCGGCCCGAAACACGCGTACCCGAGCGGCTCCCCCCCCGCCCTATCCGCGAACACGAACTCGTACCCACTCGCGGGCCCTCGCTCAAGCCGCTCACGGACCAGTTCGCACGCGACCTCGACCTCATCATCGCGGAAAAACCCGGTCGCCCGGGCCATCCGCCGCACCGCGGCCTCGTCCCCCTCGCGGGGCCGATCGCGAAATCGGATCGGGTCGGGCGCCGCGGTTTCCCCGCTCATCGCCCGCCCCCCGCGAGCCCGGTGAAGAACGCACGGGCGTTCGCGCTCAGCGTCGTCGTGCGGTACCCGCCCTCCTGCACCACAAGCGTCGGCAGCCCGAGCCCCGCGATCTTCGCGGCGTTCGCCTCGAAGTCCGCCGGGCGGAGCGGCCAGGTTCCCGTCGGATCACCTTTCCCCGTATCGAACCCGAGCGCCACGATCAGGAATGCAGGCGAGAACGCACGGATCCGGTCGAGCGCCCTCTCCAGCGCGCCCGCGTACCGCTTCGCATCGATCGTCTCCGGAAGCGTGATGTTCATGTTGAACCCGGCCCCGTCGTCCTCCCCGGTCTCCTCTTCGAACCCGGTGAAGAAGGGATACGCGAAACTCGGGTGCCCGTGGATCGACACCGTGAGCACATCCGCTCGGCGGAAGAAAATGTCCTGCTGGCCGTTGCCGTGGTGGTAATCGATATCCAGGATCGCCACCCGACCGTGCTCGCTCAGCCGGTGCGCCGCGACCGCCGCGTTGCAGAAATAACAGAACCCGCCGAACGCCCGCCGCTCGGCGTGGTGCCCGGGCGGGCGGACCAGCGCGTACGCGAACCGTTGCCCCTCGAGAACCGCCTCCGCCGAGGTCAACACGCAATCGACCGCTCGCACCGCCGCCTTCCACGCGTTCGCGTTGATCGGCGTGAAGGTGTCGATGCAGTAGTACCCGGCGGCGTACGCCCGGTCCTTGGGAGGCCTGGTGTGATTGCGGATCGGGAAGACATACGGATAGACCGACCGCCCCTCGGGAACCTCCGCGCAGGCCTTCTTGAGATAGTCAACCAGCGCACCGTCGTGCACCGCGCGGATCGACGACTCCGGGAAGTGGCGGGCCTTCACCCGATAGAAAAGCCCCGTCGGCTCGATGCCCTTGAGGATCGCCGCGACCCGCGCCGGCGCTTCCACATACCCACGCTCGCGTACATGGTGGATGTCGTGCTGATCGTTCACGACCAGCGCGATCAACCCCTCCCCTGTCACGACCGTCCCGGCCGAAGCCGATCGCGATGCGTGCCGCGTCTCACGCACCCTTACCGGATCGTCCGTCACCGAGTCGACCACAGCGCTGGTGTACGCCTCGTCGCACAGATCCCCGTACTTCCGCTCCAGAACCGCCCTGATGATCGCCCGCGCCCGGTCCCGTCGGAGCGGCTCGCCCGAGCCCAGGTCATCGAACACGAGATGCGGCATGTCCTTCTGACCGGGCGTGATCGGCCTCTCGTACGCCGTGTTCACGATCGGCAACGCCCCGAAACGCTCGTAGAACTTCAGCCGAGACCTGTTCTCCACCGCGAACGAAGCATCGCTGCAGGCCGCGGGGTCGTCCGGCAGACACTCGAAGAACAGCCCAACGACGCCCAGCCCGCGGCACGCCTCCCGCACCCGCTCGTACAGCGCCCCGCCGACGCCCCCGCCTGTCTTCGCCGGCGTCGCGATGTAGTCCAGCCAGCAGAAACCAAGGTCCGTCATGTGCGACAGGTACGCGAACCCCAGCATCTGCCCACGCATGTTGTCGGCCACGAACAACATCGCCTGCATCCGGTGCGACAATGGGTCGCGGAGGCGATCCTCGAAGGTCAGGAACTCCTTGTCGGGAAGCCCGGGCAGCCGCTCCCGAAGAACCGCCTTCGTCTCGTCGATGAGCCGGCGGTTCGCCGGGATCGCGTCCGGGGTTATCTGGCGAATCCGGAACATGGAGCATCCTTCTTCGCCAACGCCGCACGGACCAGTTCCCCGACCACTTGTTCCGATGAGTATCCCCCACGCTCCGCCGCCGCCAGGAAACCCGCATCGCGGGCGAGACACGGGTTCGTGTTCACCTCGAGCACCCACGCCCGCCCGGCGCCGTCCACACGGAAGTCCACGCGAGCATACCCCGAGAGCCCGAATGTCGACCAGCAACGCAGCGCCATCGACCGCAGCCGGTCGAGGAGCGGGCCCTCCGAGGCATCAAACTCAAACGACCGCGGCGTGTTCCGATACGCGTCGCTCGATATGTCCCACTTCGCGGCGTAATCCACGATCCGCGGGCGCCCCTCGGCGTACCCCACGAACTCGATCTCCGCCGGAGGGAGCACCGCCACGCCCGACTCGGTCTCGAGCAGCGACAGGTTGAACTCACGACCGTCAACGAACCGCTCCGCGAACGCACGCCCTCCAAGCGACGGGGCCGCGCCGAGGATCGCCTCGTTCAGATCCCGCTCGCCCGCATCAACGATCGACCACGGGCCCAGCCCGATCGACGCGTGCTCCCAGACCGACTTGATGATCCACTTCCCGCGGTTCGGTTTCGCGGCCCCGAACTCGTGCCACGCGGGCGTGTCGATCCCGCACCGCGCCAGCACCGCCTTGGCGTCGAGCTTGTTCGAGGTCAGCGCGATCGCCAACGCCGGGCAGCCCGTCATCGGCCTGCCGATCGCCTCGACCAACGCCGGCACGAGATGGATCAACGACCCACGCCCCCCGAGCGATTCCACCAGGTTCACCACCAGATCCGATCGCCCGATCGCCTCGGCGGCCCCACGGAGATCGAGCCCCACGCCCATCCTGGTGCACCGCGCCCCGCCCGAAGACAACGCCTCCTCGATCACCGCGGCCTGGTCGAACACATCCACCGCGTCCGAAGCAGCGCCCTCCCCCACCTCGTCGTGGAGGATCAGCACCCGCACGGCACCACCCCAGACCCGTGGCCTCGCGAGCGGGCGACCGCCCCGTCCACGATCCGCCGGATCAACTCCTCGTACCGCCACCCCGCGAGCCCCGCCATGATCGGAAGGTCCGAGTGCGTCGGGTGCAGCCCCGCCAGCGCGTTCACCTCGATCACCTGGGGCCGACCCGCTTCGTCGGCGCGGACATCGACCCGCCCCGCGTCCCGGCAACCCACGGCACGATACGCGGCCAAGGCCAGCTCCCGGGCCGCCTCCGCGAATGGAGATTCCACGAGGCGGTACTGCACGACCTCCTCGCACCGTTCCTTGTCGTCGTACCCGTAGACCTCTGACCCTCCAGTCAGCCCGACACCGAGCACGCCGACAACCTCCGCGTCCGCACCGGTGCCCACCAGACCAACGGTGACCTCCTCACCAGGCAGATAGGTCTCCACAAGCACCGGCTGAGAAAACTCCTCGATCAGCCGGCGGCAGACCGCCGCCAGCTCCGCCGGCCGCCGGCACACGCTCGCCCCGTCAACCCCCTTGCTCGAACCCTCCCGGCTCGGCTTGGCGAAGACGGGATACGGCAGGCTCAGCGCCGCGATGTCCTCGACACGCTCCACCACCGCAAACGCCGGGGTCGGAACGCCGTGGGTGGCGAGGACCCGCTTGCAGGTGGGCTTGTCCAGCGTCACCGCGCAGCACAGCGGGTCGCCGAATGTGTACGGGACCCCGTGGTGCTCCAGCAACGCCGGCACCAGCGACTCACGCCCCGTCCCGAACCGGCCCTCCGCGATATTCAGCACAAGGTCCCAGCGATCCCCCGCCGCGAGCCTCGACACAAGGGCTGAAGCGCCCCCGATCCGGTCCGGCGTGTGCCCCATCCCGAGCAACGCCGCCTCGAGACACTCGATGGTGTCCACGCGGTCGAACTCGGCCACAGCCTGCTCGCTCCAACCAAGCGCCAGGTACTCTTCACGCAGGTCGTAGGTCAGCCCGATCTTCATCGCTTCATCCCCTCGGCCCGCAACTCGGCGTACAGCGCCGACCGCCAGCGTTCCCCGTCCGCCGGCACCATCCCGAGCACCGTCAGCATCGTCACACCAGGCATGCCCTTCGGCAGCAACGCCTCGGTCGGGCAATAGTCATCGTCCAAGCCGTCCAGGCCCCGCTCCGTGTACGCGAACGGATACAGCCGGCAGACCAGCGGCCTGACCTCCAACGGGAGCACACACCCCGCCGAACCGAGAAAGTGGCAATCCCCGCTCGGCTTCTTCACGAGCATGCGTCGACGCCCCTCGCCGTCGGTCGTCAGCCGTGTCCAATCCGGGTCGTCGGGGTCGTTCTCCAGGTACGCCGCGTTCGCCGGGCGGCGCAGCGACCAGAAGTCGGTACGCCCCGTGTGCGCCCCGATCCGCTCGAGGTCCCCGCCGGTCACGAGGATCTCCGCCCGCTGGCAGCAGGTCTTCTGCATCCGGGCGCACCGGGCGCATGGATGGTCGGACGGCTCAGGCATCGCGTGCCGCCCGGGCGGGCAGCGGGTCCGGGTACCGGAAGGTCTGCCCCTCGTAGTTGCGCAGCACGATGTCGTCCCCGTCCCGCCCCACCACATAGTTCGGCATCAGCGGGATCTTCCCGCCCCCGCCCGGCCCGTCGATCACGAAGGTCGGCACGGCGTACCCCGTCGTGTGCCCGCGGAGCGCCTCGATGATCTCCAGCCCCTTCTCCACGGGCACCCGGAAGTGCCGGGAGCCCGGGATCGGGTCGCACTGGTAGATGTAGTAGGGCCGCACCCGGATCTTCAAGAGCGCGTGCATCAGCCGCTTCATCGTCTCCGCGTCGTCGTTCACCCCCGCCGTCAGCACCGTCTGGCTCCCCAGCGGCACCCCCGCGTCCGCCAGCCGGCCGCACGCCTGCGCAACCTCGGGCGTCACCTCCCGCGGGTGCATGAAATGCACGCTGATCCACGGCTGGTGCCGCTTGAGCATCGCACAGAAATCGGGCGTGATCCGCTGCGGAAGCACCGCCGGCACCTTCGAGCCGATCCGAACAAAGTCGATGTGCGGGATCTCCCTGAGCCGGCCCAGCAGCCAGTCGAGCCGGTCATCATTCATCGTGAGTGGGTCGCCGCCCGAGATCAGCACATCCCGGACCGCCGGCGTCCCACGCAGGTAGTCCAGCGCCCGCTCGTACTGCGCCGTGTTGAAGTGATACTCGCCCGTCTTGCCCACCAGACGCGACCGCGTGCAATACCGGCAGTAGGTCGCGCAGAAACTCGTCACCAGGAACAGGACCCGGTCCGGATACCGGTGCACCAGACCCGGCACCGGCATGTCCGCGTCCTCGCCGAGCGGGTCGGCCATCTCCCCCGGGGACATCTCGAACTCGCTCCCTACTGGCACCATCGTCTTGCGGATCGGGTCCGACGGGTCGGCGGGGTCGATCAACGACGCGTAGTAGGGTGTAATGCCGACCGGCAGGCGGTCCCCCAACTCCGCGATCGTGTGGCGCTCGTCGGTCGTCGCCGCGAAGGCACGCTCCAGCGTCTCCCCGGTGCGCAGCCTCGAGCGGAGCTGCCACTTCCAGTCGCTCCACTGATCGTCGCTCACGCCGGGGAAGACACGATCGCGGAAGGCCCGCGCCGCCTCCGACACGACCATCGCGCTCGGGTCCTCCGCGGACCCCGCCGGTTTTCGCTTGCCCCGTTGTCGGACCCGGGCGCCGGACGAGCCGCCGACGCCCCTGAGACTTGGTGGCTCGGGTTCCTCAGGGTCGGCTTCGGTGTACTGCGGGAGGGGGATGGAAGTCGCGAGGCCCAGGCCGTTCTTGGCCGTCAGACCATTGTCGGACATTGCGGAACTCCATGAGCTCCAAAGAAGCCGTTGCCGGCGGACGATCCACGCCCTGCTAAACCCGGCGACTTCGTGCCGCAAATAATACTGATTCCACGCGCTTGTCAAGAAGAGAGTTCGCAACCGGCGCCGATTTTCCTCCGCGGCTCGCCGCCGCCTCCCCGCGGAGCCGCCCAAACGACGCATCGCGACAAGTTCAGCCGGCCACGCCCGAATCAAGGTCGCCGCGGCAAGCCGCGCCAGGATCACCCTTTGGCGGCTCCCACGGGCGATCGGCGCCCGGCCAGCCCCACGGCTCGGCTCCCCCGGTTCCCAGTTTCGCACCGCGCCGCCGCCCGAAACCGCACCCACCCTCGGCAAGAGCAACGCGGCAAGGGCAAGCCCTAAACAGGCGATCTCTCCCCCAGGCCCCTCCCCCCTTCCCCCGCCCGGGCGAGCGGGCCTAGACTTAAGGGCAATTTTCCTGATACGCCGGGAGATGGGCAGATGGTGCCCGACCGGCGAGCCCGACGCAGATCTCCCCGAGGATCTCTGGCGGCTTGGAAGACTCGGGTCAGAGATTCGCGATGAAGATCTATGTCGGAAACCTGTCGTTCAAGACCACCGAGGCCGAACTGGCCAACGCATTCGCCGCCCACGGCGCCGTCCAGAGCGCCAGCCTGGTGATGGACCGCGAGACCGGCCGCCCCCGCGGCTTCGGTTTCATTGAGATGGCCGACGATGACGCCCGCAACGCCATCGCCGCCCTCAACGGCACCGAGCTCGGCGGTCGCCAGCTCACCGTCAACGAGGCCAAGCCCCGCGAGAGCCGCCCCGGTGGCGGCGGCGGCGGCCGCGGTGGATACGGTGGCGGCGGCGGCGGTGGCCGCGGCGGCTACGGCGGCGGCGGCGGCGGCGGCCGCTGGTAAGCCCGCTCGGCCTCCGAGCACGCAATGCAACGCGGGCGGTGTCGCAAGGCACCGCCCGTTCTGCTTTTTGGACTCACCGACGAACGACGGAGCTACCAGAGCAGCCACACCAGCGGCACAAAGCTCAGCGCGACGAACCCCATCGTCGCGAGCCCACGAAGGTCCGACCGACGCACCGCCGACCGATCCAGGTAGTACCGGCCGTCTCCGACGCCGACCAGCAGCCCCTTCTTCACGGCCCGTCGCACCGCCTTCGCCGGCACCTCCAGGCTCGACGGCTTGCGGCTCGTCTCCGGGCTGATCGCCCCCGCCCGCTCGAACGCGCCGACCGCGCTCGGCTTGCCAAGTTGGACAGCCATCGCGAGCAGCGGATACGCCAAGAGTCCAATTCGCATGGGCACGGTCTGGTTCCTCGATTGTGAGTTGGGCTTCGAAACGGCGTGCCGCCCGGTGGGAGCGGGCGGGCACGCCTGGAGGAGAGAGGCCGAAAACTCGGAAGCAGGCCGTTCGCGCCTCGGCGCGCCCCACATCGCCGGGGCGCCGTCTGACAGTTGTTCGACGCGAACGGGGGGCGATCCCCAAACCTGCTTCCCGGCGGCTCAACCCCCGCGGCCGCACGCCGCGAGTTCCGCCACCTCCTTGTACGGCAATCCCCGTGCCGGGTTCGCGGGCTTTCCCCGGCACGCCGCGGCCTGCGCTCCCTGCCATTTCGGCCGACCTGCTCAAAATCGGCAGCCGGCGGCCTAGTGAAAGTCGCGTGAGACCGATTCCAGTCCGGTGAGTTGCCCGTCCAGGCTCTCCAGCCCGGCGACATGCACATGCACGACCTCCCCCTGCCGCTCCACCGTGCCCCGAGCCAGCAGGAGTGTGCTGAGCCTCGCGACCCGCCTGAACCGCTCGAAGACATCGGGCCAGACGATCAGGTTCGCGATCCCCGTTTCGTCCTCGAGCGTCACGAACACCACCCCCGACGCCGTGCCGGGGCGCTGCCGGCAGATCACCAGCCCCGCGACCCGCACCTCCCGTTTCCCGGGGCAAAGCCGCGGGCTGCGCAGATCCCCCGTGGGGATCACCCCCATTCTCTCCAGCCGGTCGCGGATGAACGAGACCGGGTGCGCCTTGAGCGAGAGCCCCACCGCGTCGTAATCGTGCAGCACCCGGTGCACCGCCTGGATCTCGGGAAGCCGATCCAGCCCGTCCCGCGCCCCCCCGCCCGGCCCGTCCGCCGACGCCACCCCGTCGAACAACGGCATCGGGTCGTCACGCAGCGCCCTGATCTGCCAGAGCGCCCGCTGGCGATCCAGCCCCATCGAGGCGAACGCGTCC
>JRYH01001729.1_pt1 | contig 68343 bp, 66 predicted proteins | sample 235351 | NCBI WGS metagenome assembly JRYH01 (sample SAMN03074221, study PRJNA261480) | activated sludge metagenome | biome: Wastewater Treatment Plant; feature: Wastewater; material: Activated sludge; isolation source: activated biomass of a wastewater treatment plant treating wastewater... ... | reverse complement strand
GTTCCGTTCCAGTCAGCATGCCCGCCACCGATATCTACACGGCGCTGCAGCGGGGAACCATCGACGGTGTCTCGGCATCTTTGGATACTCTCAGTCAGTATAGCCTTCAGGATATCGGGAAGTCAGTCACCACCAATGGGCAGTTCGGCTTTGTTTCAATTGCCTACGTTATAAATGAAAAACTTTGGTCCGGACTTGGAGCGGAACAGCAAAAACTGCTGAGCGATGCTGCCTCGGAAGCCGTCAACGGATATCTCGAATGGGCGAAGGACTCGGAAGACAGTCTTGTCGCGGACTGGAAAGCCAAAGGCGTCACTCTCTATGAAATTCCAGAAAATGTTCAGTCCGCATGGGCGCCGAAGTTTGCGGCTACGGGTTCGGACTGGGTCAAGCGCATGGAGGCCAGAAACTTAAACGCACAGGAAGTGCTGGATGCGTGGTCCAAATATGTGGCGGAATAGAAGTTCCGTAGCGGATATGTCTGATGGTTCTGTTCTTGGAACCATCAGTCGCTATTTGACGGGCGTCGAGCGGGTGCTGATCGCCATTTCATCGATGACGCTTTTCATCATGATGTGGCTCATGGTGTGTGACGCGCTGGGACGGTACCTCTTCGCGCATCCCATTCTGGGAACGATCGAAGTAACGGAGATGTATCTCCTCGGCGTCCTCGCATTTTTCCCGCTCGCGAGCTTGTACAATCATGATGAGCATGTCGCCATTGCGTCGTTCCAGGCCAGGTTCTCGCCGGGCGTGAAGCTGGTTTTCGATCTATTCAATTCTGTCATGGCGCTGATCGTGTTTGGCGTGATCTGTTTCAAAAGTACGCAGATGTCACTACAGAATTTTATTGATGATCGGGAAACATCGGGCCTCATCATGCTGCCGATTTGGTGGGGATGGGCGATCGCCGGAATAGGGAGTGGCGCGCTATGCCTGCGGATAATCGTCAAAACGCTGGAGAAGCTGCCCTTTTTCACCCCGCGTGAAGGGAGGAATGTCGCCGCCGAAACGGGAGGTCGGAATTGATGGAGATTGGCATTCCCGCGGTGATGTTGGGGTATTTTCTTATTTCCGGGGCGCCGATCGCGTTTGCATTGGCGATCTGCGGCGGAATCGGACTTCTGATTGCGCTGGGACCGAACGCGGCATTGTCTGTTTTGCAGACAACCCCGTATAATTCGACAACACATTACGTCCTCGCCACTATCCCGATGTTTATCTTGATGGCGGAATTTGTCTCCGAAAGCAAATTCTCGGAAAGCGTATTCAAGCTCCTGTTTGCTGTCGTGGGGCGGGTCAAGGGTAGTCTCGCGGTCGCGACGGTCCTCGCAGGCGCTTTGCTCGGGACAATGTCCGGTTCCAGCCTCGCGGCAACTGCGCTGATGGCGCGCGTCAGCGTTCCGGAAATGAGACGGTTTGGCTACAGTGAAAAACTCGCGCTCGGGTCGGTGTCTATGGCTGGGACCTTGGCCGTGCTTATCCCGCCAAGTATCCCGCTCGTTATCTACGGCGTTATAACCAGCACCTCGATCGGCAAGCTGCTTGTTGCCGGAATTATCCCCGGGGTTCTTACTGCCACGCTGTATTGCATGGTGTGCCTCATATGGGGACGGCGGACGCAGGCGGTGCTGCACACGTCAGGAAGCGAGCGGGTGAATCTGGCGAGCAAGCTAAAGCTGACCTGGGAAGTATCCCCCATGGTGGTGCTGATGGCCATCATCCTCGGCGGTCTCTATTCGGGGGTAGTGACGGCGACGGAGGTGGCGGCATTGGGCTCGGCGGGCGCCTTCATCATCGGCATTCTCCATCGGCGCTTGAACGTCCCGCGGATCCAGGCGGCGCTTCGGCAAACCGCTAAAACAACTGCAATGCTCTTCATCATTGTCGTGGCGGCGATGATATTCGGCGTTTATCTGTCGGCAACGCAGATCACGGATGCTTTGATTGCTCTGGCGAACAATCAGCAGAGCGCTGGGATCTACATTATAATTTTCATTGTAGTTGTATATCTTATCCTGGGCTGCTTTCTCGATCAGCTGGCGATCCTGTTTCTGACCCTTCCGATGTCATTCCCGCTTGTTATATCGCTCGGATACGACCCTATATGGTTCGGCATTATCGTTACGAAGACGGTCGAGATCGGACTTGTGACGCCGCCGCTCGGCATGAATGTCTTTGTGGCGGCGTCGTCGGCCAAAGGGAAGCTCGGTGATGCGTTCGGGGGCGTTCTGCCCTTTCTGGTCATCGAATTTCTTTTGCTGATCCTGTTCTTTGTCTTTCCTGAGATCATTACATGGCTGCCAAGCAAGATGTCGCAGTGAACGGCGCCCGCGCTTTCAGGCGATAACAAGCTCTGGGAGGGAGCGCTCGTCGCTCGGGCGCCCCCTCCCGTGCGCTGCCCTTACCTGAAGTCGCGGGTCTTCACCCGTATAGCGGTGGCGGATGGCGCGAGGGGCGGCAGCGGGGCGGCTTGCCGCTGTTTCCGTTTTTCACTTCGCGAATCCGGCGGCGGCATGCCGTGGCGGAACTCATCGCCCCGGCTGTGGAGACAGGGGAAGACCGCATCCCGCTCCCCGATGCTGGCAAGGTCGCGGGAGAGATCGTCGATGTGGTCGGCGACAAGATGCACCACCTCGCCCTCGCGCTGGATGCGTCCCCGGATGGCGAGCATGCTGGCGGAAAGGATGGTCCGGCGGAACTTTTCGAACGTCCCTGTCCAGATGACGGCATTGGCGATCCCCGTTTCATCCTCGATCGTGATAAAGAGGACGCCTTTCGCCGATCCCGGCCTTTGGCGGACGAGCACGATGCCCGCCGCCGTAAGCTTTTGCCCATCGCGGGCGCGCATGGCCTCAGTGCAAGAGACGATGCGGCGCGCGGCAAGATCGGTGCGCAAAAAGGCGACTGGATGCTCCCGCAGCGTGAGGCCGATACGGCTGTAGTCCTTGACCACCTCGCTTCCCGCCGTCATGGGGCGAAGGACAACGGGCGGTTCGTCATTCTCCGCGACGGTCACGCCGGCTCGCGCCGAGGCGGCCGCAAAGAGCGGCAGTTCCTCATCCCGCAGGGCGCGGATCTCCCAGAGCGCCTCCCGTCGGGCAAGGCCGAAGGCGGGGCGGAAGGCATCCGCTTCGGCAATATGGACAAGGGCGGCGACGGGCACGCCGGCCCGACGCCAGAGATCCTCGATGGAGGTAAAGGGCCGCGCCTCGCGGGCAGCGATGATGGCGGCAGCATGGGCATTGGCAAGCCCCTTCACCATGCGAAGGCCGAGCCGGACGGCAAAGCGCCCTTCCGTTGCCGTCGTCTCCAGCGTGCAATCCCAGCGCGAGGCATTGACGCAGACTGGCCGCACCTCGACCCCGTGATTGCGGGCATCGCGGACGATCTGGGCGGGGGCATAAAAGCCCATCGGCTGGGAATTCAGCAGCGCCGCGCAGAAAACATCGGGGTGCCAGCATTTGAGCCAGGCCGAGGCATAGGCGATCAGCGCAAAGCTTGCGGCGTGGCTCTCCGGGAAGCCGTAGGAGCCGAAGCCTTCCAGCTGGCGGACGGTGCGCTCGGCAAATTCTCTTTCATAGCCGCGCGCCACCATGCCGGAGATCAGCTTGTCGCGGAATTTTGAGACCCCGCCGGTGTGCTTGAAGGTGGCCATGCTTTTCCGCAGCATGTCGGCCTCGCCCGGGGTGAAGCCGGCGCATTCGATGGCAACCCGCATCGCCTGCTCCTGAAAAAGCGGCACGCCCAGCGTCTTGCCAAGCACTCTCCGGAGTTCCGGCGTCGGATAGTCGATTTTCTCCAGCCCTGCCCGGCGGCGGAGATAGGGATGCACCATGTCGCCCTGGATCGGGCCCGGCCGGACGATCGCCACCTGAATGACGAGGTCGTAGAAGGTTCTCGGCTTCAGGCGCGGCAGCATCGACATTTGCGCCCGGCTCTCGATCTGGAAGGTGCCGAGCGTGTCGGCCTTGCAGATCATCGCGTAGGTTGCCGGATCTTCGGCCGGGATACGCGCAAGATCAAGGGATATGCCCTTATGCTCGGCGAGGAGGTCGAAGCCCCGGCGCATGCAGCTCAGCATCCCGAGTCCGAGAATGTCCACCTTCATGAAGCGGAGCGCGTCGATATCGTCCTTGTCCCATTCGATGACCTGCCGGTTTGCCATGGCGGCGGGCTCGATGGGGACGAGATCATCGAGCCGGTCATGGGTGAGGACGAACCCACCCGGATGCTGCGAGAGATGCCGCGGCGCCCCGCGAAGCTCCGCCGCCAGTTCCAGCGTGAGCCGGAGGCGCCGGTCCGCGGGGTTGAGGTTGATCTCGCGAAGCTGCTCGTCGGAGACGCCGGCCGTCCAGCCTGAAAGCTGGCCGGACAGGGTCTCTATCAGATCTTCCGGCAGGCCCATCGCCTTGCCGACATCCCGGAGCGCGCCCTTTGAGCGATAGCGGATGACCGTCGCGGTCAGCGCGGCGTGGTCGCGGCCGTAATGCTCATAGACCCACTGGATCACCTCTTCGCGCCGCTCATGCTCGAAATCGACGTCGATATCGGGCGGCTCCCGCCGCTCCTCGGAAATGAAGCGCTCGAACAGCAGGTCGTTGCGGCCGGGATCGATGGCGGTGATGCCAAGCACGTAGCAGACGGCGGAGTTGGCGGCCGATCCTCGCCCTTGGCAGAGAATCCCTTGCGCGCGGGCGTAGCGGACAATGTTATGGACGGTGAGGAAATAGGGCGCGTAATCGAGCTTCTCGATCAGGGCGAGTTCATGGCGCAAGGTGGTTTTCACCTCATCCGGCACGCCTTCCGGGTAGCGTATCGCGGCGCCCTCCCATGTCAGGCGGGTCAGCGTCTCCTGCGGCGTTAGTGAGGGATCGGTACGCTCTTCCGGATACTGGTAGCGCAGCTCGTCGAGCGAAAACCGGCAGCGATCGGCAATCTCCTGCGTCCGGGCCAGCGCCTCGGGCCAGCGGGCGAACAGCCGGTGCATCTCGGCAGGTGGCTTGAGATAGCGGTCGGCATGGCGCTCGCGCCGGTAGCCGAGGGCCTCGACGGCGGTGTTGTGGCGGATCGCGGTCACCACATCCTGCAGCAGGCGACGGCGGGACTCATGATAGAGCACGTCATTGGTGACTACGGTCGGCACGCGGACCTTCAGCGCAAGCTGTGAGAGTTCCCAAAGCCGCATCTGATCGTTGGGTCGCCGCCGCAGGCTGAGCGCGAGATAGGCGCGGTCCTGAAACGCATCGCGCAGGCGGCGAAGCCGCAGGGCCGTGGTATCATCGGCAAGATCCGGCACCAGCACTGCGATCAGCCCCTCGCCATAAGCCACGAGATCCGCCCATTCGAGATGGCATTTTCCCTTGCCGGCCCGGCCTTTGCCAAGAGTCAGCAGGCGGCAGAGTCGGGACCAGGCGGCGCGATCCGTCGGATAGACCAGCACCGACATGCCGCAGGCAAGATCGAGACGGCAGCCGACGATCAGACGGACGCCGGTCGCCTTCGCGGCCTCATGCGCGCGCACGATCCCGGCAAGCGAGTTGCGATCGGTCACCGCCAGCGCCTCGATCCCGAGGGCGGCGGCGGTGGTGAACAGCTCCTCCGCTGACGACGCGCCGCGGAGAAAGGAGAAATGCGTCGTTACCTGCAGTTCGGCATAGCGCGGGCCGCTCATCCGAAGACCCCGTGCAGAAACCAGCGCTGCGAGCCCGTCGCCGGATCCTCCCCGTCGCCCGCGTGGAAGATCCAGTAACGCTCGCCGGTCTCGTCCTCGATGCGGAAATAGTCGCGTACCGCCACCAGTTCCGCATCGCGCTTCCACCATTCGCCAAAGACGCGCTCCGGCCCGTCGGCCCGGACAACCCGGCGGCGCACCCCGCGCCAGGATATCCAGACCGGCGCATGGTCAGGCAGCAGCGCCATGGTCTCGATCGGCTCGGGCCGGGGCAGCAGGCGCGAGGGGCGCGGCCAGTGATCGGGCCAGCCGGCTCCGGTATCTTCCGACAACGCCGGCACGCGGCAGACCGAACGCTCCGGCACATCGCTCGCAACCGGGGCGAAGCGATAGACCGCCCGAGCGCCGACCCGGTTGACGAGGGTATCAATCAGGCCGGAGAGGTCGGGCTCGGGCGTCTCGACTAGCGCGCTTGCCGTCTGCCGGGCGGGAAGCGGCTCCGTCACGGTTGCGATGAGCGACATCACCTCGATGCCGAAGCCGGGATCGATGCTTTCGATTTTGTCGCGGAGCAGGCGGGTGAGCCGCTTCGCATCGCGCACCGGGCGGGCGAGGCCGATGCGCACCGGCTCAACGTTGTCATCGACCCGCCGGCAAAGGAGATCGAGCCGCCGCGCGCCGACGCCCTGTTCCTCCAGCCTGACGCACAGCGCTTCGACCAGCTTGCCGATGTAGCGGGCAATGGTCTCGGCCGCGGCAATGGGCTCGGCGAAGCTCCGTCGCGTCTCGATCATCTCCGCCGGACGGTAGAGGGTGATGGGCTCCGCGATGGCGCCAAACGCCTGATCGAGGCGGCGGCAGACTTCCGGCCCGAAGCGGCGGGTGAGCGGCGCGCGCGGCGCGCTTGCGATATCGCCGATGGAGACAAGGCCAAGGTCGCGCAAGGCCGCGGCGGTTGTCGCCTGCAGCCGCAGCGCCTCAAGCGGCAGGGGCGAGAGCAGCTCGGCTGTTTTTCCGGCCGGGCCAATCAGCACCGGATCGGCCCGGTAACGCGCGAGCGCATGCGCCGCACCCCAGCTGTCGGCAATGGCGGCGCGGGCGGTTATCCCTGAGAGGGCAAGCCGGCCGATCAGCGCATCCAACATGGCCGCCTCTCCGCCATGGAGATGGTCCGCACCGGTTGAATCGATGACGATACCGTCCGGTGGATCAACGGCGACAATCGGGCTGAAACGCTGCAAAATCCAGAGCGCGAGACGCTCCAGCGCGGCCGCATCGGCCGCGGGATCGGCCGGCATAATAGTGAGCCCCGACACCAGCGCTTCGGCCTGGCTGACCGGCATCCCGACCCGCAGGCCGAGCGCGGATGCCGTCTCATCCACCGCCGTCACAATCCGGCGGTTTCCCTGTCTTGCGGTAAGGATCAGCGGCGCCTCAAGCGGTGGCGCCATGGCGCCAGCTGTCCGGCGCAACCGATCCACCGGCCAGTTCGGCAGGAAGACCGAGATGACCCGTCTCATCGCATGCCTCCAGTTCAATTTCGAAAGATTCGCCGGCCCGGGCGCGGACTAGCTCGACCCGCCAGTGCGCCCGCCCCACCCCCGGCACCGGCAGGGGGCGGGATGGTAAGGCAGTAACGCGCCAGCGCGTCATGGCCGCCGTCGGCTGCCCGAAGTCGCTGGCATCGGCAGGCCGTCGCCAGCGCCGGAGCGCAAGGGCCGTGGTGCCGCTTTCCTTGGCGGCAAGATGCAGCCGGCGCGAGGCCGTCATCGGCAGGCGGGCAATATCGGCAACGACCACACCAAGCCCGCCATGGCGCAGACCCTCCTCCATGCAGGCGAGAATGGATTTTTCATCCCCCGCCTCGACATGGATGACTCGGTCCGGCGACAGCCCGGCCTGCTCAAGCCCGGGGGCGAATAGATCCTGCTGCGTGACGCACCACAAGACCTTGCCGGGGATCCGCGCCGCGATCCCGGCGACGAAGCAGGCTGCCGCCGCGCCATCCACCGTGCCATTGCCGCCGTCCGCCACCTCATGCAGGCAGCCAAGCGCAAGCCCGCCTCCCGGCAGCCTGTGATCGAGCGGCGGAATGCCGAAGGGCAGCATTTTCCGCCCCGGCACAAGATGTCCCTCAAGCCGCGCGATCCGCTCGCGCAGGGCCCTGATGGTCGGATTGCAGTCGTGCTTATTCATACGCCAGTTTTCATCCCGAGGGTTGCCGTTTCATGTGGCTCGCTAGTATGTTCCCTGTTTGTTCCTATTTCAAATCAGAGTCAATCTGATTCCTGAAGGACAAACGGCGGCGGCTTGTAAGCGCTTAAAAATGCGGCTTTCGGTGTGTAAGCAAATTTCTGTGATATAGTCTCCTTCAGGTGACGGTGAGACAGACGGGATTCACGCGAGGGAGGAAAGCGGATATGGCATTGAAGCGCGCGAAAGCGGGAGAGGTGGTGGATTTACGGCCCCTCGGAAGTCAGTTGAAAGCTGCAAAAACCACGGCGATTATCAAGGAAGAGAGCTTCGAGACGGTCAGACTGATCGTTCGGGCCGGCCAGGTAATTCCGCCCCATCAGGTGGCTGGCAATATCACCCTGCACTGCCTTGAAGGGCGGGTTGTGCTGGGGTTGACGGACGCGGAGGTTGAATTATCAGTGGGAGACTGGATCTACCTTGATGGCGGCGAGGCGCATTCCGTGACAGGACTTGAGGATTCGTCGCTTCTGCTCACAATCCTGTTTAAATAGAGCGGCCCCCGAACGGGAACTCGCTCTTAAGAGGAAGCGCACGGGGCTGGAGTAGCCTTGAATCAGGGGTGAGACGACATCGCTTGTCGTGCGGAATGGATCCTGCGGAAGAGCCTCCTGCGTCTGATTATGAGATACCGCGAGCGGAAAAGAGAGGGGCTGTCCTGGAAAAAGTCGGGAAACGGAAAACGGCTGCACTTTTGCCGTCAGAACAGCACGGAAAAGCGCAATTTATCTGACAAAACAGCGACATCCTGATAGGATAGACTCGTTCGAAACCGCAACAGGAAAGAGCATATTTGTGGCTGCATCTTCTAAGTCAAAATCCAAGGCGGCGAAATCGTCTTCCACGTACCAGGGGCCACGCTCCACGCTTCGGACGTTACAGTTAATCGAAAGGATTGCCGCCCAGCCGGAGGCCACCACGCTTGCCCAGCTCAGTCAGGATCTGGAAATGCCGAAGAGCAGCCTGCTCGGCCTGCTGCGCGCGCTCACCCAGAACAAATACCTGCAGCATGAATCCAACAACTATGCGTTGGGGCCTTCGGCGCACCGGCTGGCAATGGCAATCATCCCGAACTTGTCGCTTCCGCAGGTTGCAAGACCCATCATGCGCGATCTTGCGGTCGAGACGGGCGAGACGGTCGTTCTTTCGGTGCTGGATGCTGAACTCCGGCGCGTCGTCTATGTCGACAAGGCGGAAAGCGCAAGCGCCATACGCTACACCGTGCCGATCGGAACAAGCCGACCGCTTTACTGCAGTGCCGCCGGGCGTATCCTGCTGGCTTTCCAGTCGCCGCAATGGATTTTGAATTATCTTTCCACCGCGCCCTTTGCGAAACTGACGGACAATACCGTTACCGATGTCGAGGAGCTCAGATCCATCATCATGCGCGTGAAGAAAGATGGCTACGCGACAACTTTTGGCGAAACATCCGACGATGTTGCCGGTTTCTCCGCCGCGGTATTTGACATTGATCTTGAAATCGCCTTTGCCCTGAATATCGGGGCGCCGATAGAGCGCGGGCGAAAAAATGCGCCCCTCTATATCGATGCCGTCAGAACGGCCGCAGAGAAGCTTTCGCTCCGTCTGGGCTCGATCAATATAAACAAGGATACCTAGAAGATTTCAGCGGGGCCCGTGCGGCGCGCTGTCCCGCCTCATCCCCTAATACATCTGATTTGGCAACCAGAGAGTGAGCGCAGGGATCAGCAGCAGAATCACGATGGCGATAATATGCGTAATGACATGGGGGAATGCGCCCATGAACACGTCCCACAATGGCGTGCCCGAATATTTTGCCACGACAAAGCAATTCAGGCCAAACGGCGGCGTGACCATGCCGATTTCGGCGCAGATGATGATGATAACGCCGAGCCAGACGAGATCGAACCCGAGGGATGCCGCAAGCGGCGCGACGATCGGCACGGTCAGGACGAGGATTGCCATCTGATCCAGAAAGCAGCCAAGCGCGATATAGATACAGACCAGAATAGCGAGGATCATCCACGGATCAAGCGGCAGACCCCCGACCCAGGCGACCAGGCTCTGGGTGGTCTGCGTGAGCGCAAAGAAGACGGAGAAAACATGCGCGCCGAACATGATGATGGCGAGCATGCAGGTGGTTTTTACGGATCGGGAAATGAGCAGAAAGACTTCCTGCGCGCTGCGCTTTCCTCTTGCGAAATAGATGATCCCCGCGAACAGGGCGCCGAGTGCCGAGGCTTCCGTCGGGGTCGCGATGCCGGTATAGATCACTCCCGTCACCGAGAAGAAGAGGAGGAGAACCGGGCCGACGGAGCGAAGCGTCGCCAGCTTGTCCCGGAGCGCGACCTTCTCGCCAAGCGGGGCGCGTTTCGGATCCTGCCAGGCGAGGAAATAGGTCGTCACCATGATCGTCAGCATGATCAGGATGCCTGGGCCGACACCGGCGATCAGCAATTTTGCGATATTGACGTTGGCGAGAAGCCCATAGACGACCATCGCGATGCTTGGCGGGATCACCATGGCGAGCGTGCCGGAAATCGCGACGACGCCGGAGGCCATGCGGGGCTCATAGCCGCGTTTGCTCATGGCCGGCAGAGACGTTGCCGAAAGCGTCGCAGCGGCCGCCGTTGACGATCCGCAGATGGCGCCGAAGCCCGCACCGGCGAGCGCGGTTGCCATGCCGAGGCCGCCGCGCAAACGACCGAACCAGGCGGCCGCGGAGTTGAAGAGATCATCTGCAATGCCTGAGCGCAGCACGAACTCCGCCATCAGGAGAAACATCGGAATCGTGATGAATTCGAACGTCATCGCCGTATCTCGCGGCATGCTGGAGAGGATCGCAACAGCCGCCGAAGAGCCGCCGACCCAGTAGAGACCGATCATGCCGGAAACGATCAGCGCAAAACCGATGGGCGCGCCGAAAACAAGCAAAGCTAACAGGAGAAGCGAAATTACGGTGGCAATCATTCGACTGACCCTTCCTCCAGACAGACATGTTCGTCCCGTCTGAATCTAACTAACATGTACAGATGATGAAGGAGCCGCAGGACCAGTATTCCGGCGCCGATTGCGATGGGCAGATAGGAGAGCCAGCCCGGCCACATGATGTATCCCGGCAGGAATTCGTTGCGATGAAATCCCTCCATGCCACTTGAAAAGGCGCCATAGGCGATGATCAGAAAGGCTATGGCGGCAAGGGCCGTTCCGATGAATTCGGAAATGGCCTTTACCCTTTGGGGGAGGTGAGTGCTGATAAGCGTTATGCGGATGTGATCACCTGAGCGATAGGTCGCGGACAGCGCGAGATAAATCAGCGTGCTCATGATATAGTATGTGGCGAGATCGGCGGCCCACTGAATTGGGGAATTCAGGCTGTATCGGAGTATGGCGTCAAAGCTGATGATAATCATCAGGACTATCATCGCAATGACGGTGATCGCCAAAGCTATATATTCCAGACGCCGGATGATTGCTTCCATGTGTTTTTTCCCCCTGTTACCCGCAAAGAAACGCTAAGCGACTGTGAAGCACATGTCTTTTTGTTTTGTGTTCCTTCGAAATATACGGAACCCGATTTCTGCCACCTTCCGCAGAAGGTGGCAGGGGTGATGAGCCCTTTGACCGGGCTGCGCGTCCTTCCGGCCGAATTGGGCCGGGCCAACGCTCCGGTCTACTGGAGCGGATTTTATTGGGTCGCGTCCGCTTTGCGGAAGGCGTCAAGAACTGCCGTCGCCTTCAATCCGACCGCGTCAAGCTCGCTCGCCCAGCCGTCGGCAACGCTGCTTACCTCTTTGCCCCATTCAGCGACCTGATCGGCGGTGAGTGTCGTCGGTTTCAGTTTGCCTTCCGAAACCAGCTTGTCACGAACGCTCTGGTCATCGTCATCCATCCATTTGCAAAGCTGCTTTCGCGTCATCTCACCGGCGTCCATCATGATTTTTTGTGTCTCGGGCGAAAGCGAATTCCAGTTCTTTTCATTCATGGCGATAATGATGCCGGCGGAGCCAAGCTGCGGCCCCTCGACCATGTAGTTAAACACCTGCTCAAGGCTGTACTGCTCAAGCGCGTTCATGGTGAACAGGGCGCCGTCAACGGTTCCGCGTGACACCGCATCATAAAGCTCGGGCGAGGACGCGCGCACGGGAACGGCGCCAAGGGTGATCATCGTCTTGTTCATGGCGCTGCCATTGGCGCGGATTTTCAGCCCCGACAGATCGTCCATCGTGGCGACTTCTTTCTTCGACGTGAAAATGCGGTAGGGGATAAGTACGGCGGCAAACACAGGATAGAGGCCAAGGGGCTTTAGCTCCTGCTCATAGAGGATCCCGCCAGGCTGGACGATCTCCCAGAATTTGGACGTCCCCTGGCAGGAATTATCATACATCCCCGGAAGTTCAGAGACCGTCGAGAGCGGCAGCTTGTCCGACGAATAGGACGGGATGATGAGGGCGAGATCAGCAAGGCCGGACTGAAGAACCGCCAGATTGTCCTTGCCGAGCTGCGCGGCCGGATAGACTTCGAACGTAATGTCGCCATTGGTATCCGCCGTCACCTTCTCGGTGAAGACGCGCGCGCCTTCCGTCCAGAGATAATGGGATGCCGGAAGCACATAGGCGTATTTCAGGGTCTGTTTCTCCGCCGCCATCGCCGTGCTGGACAAAGCCACGCACGCCACCGACAGGGCGGCCGCCTTGCATGCCTTGGCAATGCTGGAAAACCGAGAATTTTGTATCATTAGATCCTCCCTTGTTATGTCGTTCCTTAAAGTGAACGTTATTCAGAAAAATTTTTCTTGTCAAAGAGTTTCCTGATATTTCCAAAATCCGGAACAATTTTTCAAGGTCAGCGGAGGATAATGCGCGCCATTTTTGTACTTTTTCTGATTCGCCTTTTACGGCGTCATCTATGGAAAATCTATTATAATCTATTGATATGTAATAGTTTATGTAAATTCCGTCTCTTTTGAAAAGAGAATGTGTTCGATGAGTCGTCGCAATATGCGGGGGCTTGAAGGGCTGATTATTCATGCCTCGACGCCCAGAATCGGCGGCACTGTTCCGCGTCACGTCGGCTGTGGCTCAAAGGCCGGCAATCCGGCATTGAAAACCCCATAAAGTAGCTCTAACGCCATGAAATCCGCGGTATATTAGTACATTTTTTGGGAAATGCGCCGTTCTCTGCCATCAGTCGCAGATTTTCGGGGATATGCAAATTTTTGACTATTGACGTTCAAATTTTAGAACTGTATTCATTTTATAGAATAGCGGAGGAAAGAATGGACTTTCAGTTTGAAGAACGGTTTGGCGATATCCAGCGCCAGATGTACGCGCTTTGTCAGCGGTTCGACGACCAGTACTGGCTGGATCGCGATAATGATGGCCGCTTCCCGGAGGAATTTTACCGGGCGGTGGCGGACGCCGGATGGCTCGGCATCGCAATGCCGGAGGCCTATGGCGGTGCCGGCCTTGGGATATCGGAGGCCGCGGCAATTGTTCAGGTGGCGGCGGAGAGGGGCGGGATAAGCGCGACCTCGGCGATCCATATGAACATCTTCGGGCTGCATCCCGTTGTCGTTTTCGGTACCGAGGAGCAGAAATCGCGCATGCTGACGCCGCTGATCAAGGGCGAGACGAAGGCCTGCTTTGCGGTGACGGAGCCGACGACTGGCCTCAATACGACGAAGCTGAAGACCAAGGCCATCCGTCGCGGCGATACCTACTATATCTCGGGCCAGAAAGTGTGGATCTCGACCGCGCAGGTCGCCGATCACATGCTGATCATTGCGCGCACGACGCCGATCGAGGATGTGAAGAAGCCGACCGACGGGCTGTCGCTCTTCTACACGAAGCTCGACCGACGGTACGTCGATGTCCGGGAAATTCCGAAGATGGGCCGCAAGGCGGTCGATTCGAACGAGCTGTTCATAAACGAGCTTCCCGTGCCGGCGGAGGATATGATCGGCGAAGAGGGGAAGGGGTTTGAGTGCATCCTGCACGGCATGAACCCGGAGCGGATCCTCGTCTCGGCCGAAGCCGTCGGTGTCGGCCGCTCGGCCCTTGCAAGGGCCGCGAAATATGCCCGCGAGCGCATCGTCTTTGATCGGCAGATCGGGCAGAATCAGGGTGTCCAGCATCCGCTCGCCAAATCATGGATCGAGCTTGAAGCGGCCAACCTGATGGCGTTTCGCGCGGCGCATCTCTATGACAGCGGCCTCCCGTGCGGCCCCGAAGCGAATGCGGCGAAATATTTCGCTTCTGAATCCGCTTTTCGGGCCTGCGAAAACGCCTTCTTCACCCATGGCGGCTTCGGCTATGCCAAGGAATTTCACATCGAACGGCTGCTGCGCGAGATTATGATTTTCCGCGTCGCGCCCATAAGCCCGCAACTGATCCTTTGCAGCATTGCCGAGAAGAAACTCGGTCTGCCGAAATCTTACTGAAGGTGCCCGACATGCGTCCGATCAGATCAATGCTTTTTATCCCGGCCAACCGCGCGAGCTGGATTGAACGCTCCCCGACCTTCGGGGCGGATGCGATCATTCTCGATCTCGAAGACAGTGTCCCGGTACATGACAAGGAGGTTGCGCGTAAAAATGCCGCCTCGATGATCGCCTCGCTCGCCAATGCGGGCCAGCGCGTCTACATCCGCATCAACCGCCTGAAGCACATCTATGACTTCGACGACATTCTCGCGGTAACAATCTCCGGAACCGAAGGCATCATGCTGCCGAAAGTCAGCAGCCTGGAAGATATCCAGCTCGCTGATGCGCTTGTTGGTGAAGCCGAGTTCCGGCATGGTCTCGCGCCGGGCTCCGTCGTGCTCGCGCCTGTGCTCGAGACAGCCGGGGGTGTCGTCAAGGCCTATGACATCGCCTCCCACCCGCGCGTCGCATCACTCGTCGCGGCAAGCGCGAAGAATGGCGACGTTGCAAGATCCCTCGGCTTTCAATGGACGCAGGAGGGCCTTGAGACGATTTACATGCGCTCAAGCTCCGTCGCCGCGGCGCGCGCGGCCGGCAAGCTGGCGATTGGCGGCCTGTGGCAGGATGTCCATGACATAGCCGGTCTCGAAACATGGGCAAAAGGGAACCGCCAGCTCGGCTTCCATGGCGAGCTCGCCCTGCATCCCTCGAATGTCGCTGTCATCAATAAAGTCTACACGCCCTCGGACGAAGAGTATGCCTATTACTCGAGAATGATCGCCGCCTTCGAAGAGGCGGAAAAAGAAGGGCGCGGCGCCCTGATCTTCGAGGGGGATCATGTCGATCTGGCCCATGTCGAAACGGCCCGCAGCATCATCGCACTCTACCAGGAAATGAACAAGAAGTGAGGGAGGGGACCATGTCATACACGAACCAGAGGGGCAGATATTTCGAAGAGCTCAACATTGGTGATGTTTATCCGCACGCGATCCATCGAACGGTAACCGAAACCGACAACTTGCTCTTCAGCACGCTGACCCACAATACCCAGCCGCTTCATCTGGATGAGGAATTCGCCAAGGGCGAAATGTTCGGCAGGCGCCTTGTCAACAGCATCTACACGCTCGGCTTCGCGGTCGGCGTCGGCGTGACGGAACTGACGCTCGGCACCACGCTTGGCAATCTCGGCTTCGGGCAGATCGATTTTCCGAAACCGGTCTTCATCGGCGATACCTTGCGCTCCGAGACCACCGTCGTTGACAAGCGGGAATCGAAATCGCGCCCCGATGCCGGCATCGTCGAGTTTGAGACCCGAGGCTACAACCAGCGGGACGAGGTCGTCGTCATTGCGCGCCGCAAGGCCTACATGAAAAAGATGCCGAAGGATGCCGCATGACCTCCGATGTCGTCTGGCGTCCGGACGCTGACATTATCGCGAAGAGTAATCTCGTCGCCTATATGCAGCGTCACGGCATCGGCAGCTACGCGGAGCTGGAAGAGAAGGCAGCGCGAAATCCGGACTGGTTCTGGGAGACAATCCTCGAAAACATCCGTTTCGAGGCGCCCTACGACCGGCTCCGGGATGCTGCGCGAGGGGTCGAGTTTACATCCTGGTGCGTCGGCGGAAAGGTCAATATCGCCCGCAACTGCCTCGACCGGCACAAGGGTACGCCCATCTGGCACGCCAACGCCATCCTCTATGAAAAGGAAGACGGCAGCACGCAGGCATGGACCTACCAGCGCCTCGCCGAGGAAGTGGATGCGCTGGCAAACGGCCTTCGCGCGATAGGCTGCAAGCGGGGCGACGTCATCGGCCTTTATCTTCCCAATATGCCAGAGGCCTTCGCGGCATTTCTCGCGATCGCAAAGATCGGCGCCATTGTGCTGCCGCTCTTCTCCGGTTTCGGCGCGACAGCGCTTGCCGCGCGGCTCGAGGATGCGGGCGCGAGCGCCATCATCACCGTCGATGGTACGAGCCGGCGCGGGCGGCTTGTCGAGATGAAATCCGTCGTCGACAGCGTGGCGCCGGACTTGCCAAAACTCGAGCGCGTGATCGCCATCCGGCGGGCCGGATGTGCGGATGACGCGCGTTTCGACCGTGACCATGACTATGACGCGCTGATCAGTCGAGGGAAGCAGAGTGACAGCCCCGTCGAGATGACGAATGCGGACGATCCGCTGATGCTGATGTATACCTCCGGCACCACGGGAAAGCCGAAGGGGACCGTTCACAGCCACGTCGGACTGCTCGCCAAGCTCAATCTCGATTTCGGCCTGATGCTCGATCTCAAGCCTTCCGACAGGTTGCTCTGGATCAGCGACATGGGCTGGCTGGTCGGACCGATGATTGCCGTCGGCGTCACCTTTATCGGCGCGACGGCGCTTGTCGTCGAAGGCGGGCCGGACTATCCGGATGCCGGGCGCATGTGGCGCCTGATAGATGAGCATCAGATCTCATTTCTCGGCCTCGCGCCGACGATTGCCCGCTCCTTCATGAAAGTCGGCGGCGCCGGCATTGAGGAGCGGAAGCTCTCGTCCCTCCGGCTTCTCGTCTCGACTGGCGAGGCCTGGACTCCGGATGCGTGGAACTGGGTATTCGAGAAGGTCTGCCGCCGCCGCATTCCCATTCTCAACTATTCGGGCGGAACCGAGGTGGGCGGCGGGATCCTCACCGGCACCGTTCTCCATCCGATGAAGCCCTGCTCTTTCACCACGGCGATTCCGGGGATGCAGGCCGATATTGTCGATGAGAGCGGTAAATCCGTCCCCGACGGCGTTGTCGGTGAGCTCGTTCTCCGCGGCGCATCCATCGGTCTCAGCCGGAGCCTCTGGAATGACGATCAGCGCTATCTCGAGAGTTACTGGCGGGATATTCCGGGCGTCTGGCGTCAGGGCGACTGGGCGGTGCGCGATGGCGACGGCTTCTGGTTCATTCTCGGCCGTTCGGACGACACGCTGAAAATCGCCGGCAAACGAACCGGGCCATCGGAAATCGAGGGGCTGCTCGCGGCGACGGGCAAGGTCGCCGAAGCGGCGGTGATCGGCATCCCACACCCCGTGAAGGGGCAGGGCGTCGGCTGCGTCGTGGTTCTCATGCCGGGCTGCCCGTGGAACGATGAGGTTCATCGTACATTGGAGCGTGCGGTTGTCGATGGGCTCGGCACGCCCTATCGTCCGACCTTTATCCTGCCGGTCTCGGATCTGCCGAAGACGCGCAACATGAAGGTCATGCGCCGGATGGTCCGGGCCGCCTGCCTTGGGGAGAGCCCGGGCGATACCTCCTCGCTCATCAATCCGGAAGCGGTGGACGAGATAAGGGATGCGGTCCGGCGCGCCGGGCTGACGCAAGAGATCGGCGGGCAAGGCGGATGATCAGGCAGTTCAGCCCCCTTGCGGGCGTCAGGGTGATCGACGTTTCGAAGGTTCTCGCCGGGCCCGTCTGTATCGACATGAGTGAGGCGGAGATCAGCGCGCTCCTTGCCGAAGAGGTGATCCGCGAAGCGAAACAGGCGTCATAGGTTTGAGGTAACAGTCTAATAAGGGAGCAACCAATGAAAGTAGACTACAGCGCGTACACACAGCTTTCGTTTGACCGGCCGGCCGAGGGCATTTTGCGGATTACCCTCAATCGCCCGGAAAGCCTGAATTCGCTGGATGCCGTGGGGCATGCGGAGATCACGGAAGTCTGGCGGGATGTCGATGCCGACCCCGACGTCAGCGCCGTCATCCTGAGGGGCGCGGGTAAGGCGTTCTCCGCCGGCGGTGATTTCTCGATGATCGAGGAAATCATCGCCGATTTCGATGCGCGCGTTCGTGTCTGGCGGGAAGCCAAGGATCTTGTCTATAACATCATCAACTGCAGCAAGCCCATCGTCTCCGCGATGCATGGCCCGGCGGTTGGCGCGGGTCTCGTGGCGGGGCTCCTCTCTGACATCTCCATCGTCACGCCTACCGCAAAGATCATCGACGGACACACGCGGCTTGGCGTCGCGGCGGGTGATCATGCGGCAATTATCTGGCCTCTGCTCTGCGGGATCGCGCGGGCGAAATATCATCTTCTCCTCTGTGAGCCGATGACCGGCCAGCAGGCCGCCGACATGGGGCTGGTCTCGCTCTGCGTGTCGGAAGAAGAGCTTGAGAAAAAGTCGATCGAAATCGCGACCCGTCTCGTGGGCGGCGCGACCAACGCGATCCGCTGGACGAAATACTCCCTCAACAACTGGCTGCGGATGGCAGGCCCCATCTACGACACCTCAACGGCGCTGGAGATGCTGGCCTTCACCGGTCCCGAAGCGCGCGAAGGCGTCGCCTCGCATCGCGAGAAACGCGCACCCGTCTTCCCGCGGCCGAAGCGCGGCAAATAACCGCCGCACGCAACACCGCTGAAGGCGCCATGCGCCTTCGGCACTCATCACAGGAGCAGGGTATTGAGGGTATACGACATGACTGCTGACAGGGATGAAGGGATCGATCATTCGTCCGATCTGCCACTCGCCGGGCTCAGGATACTCGACTTTACCTGGTTGCTTCCCGGGCCGTTTGCGACATTTCTCCTCGCCGATCTTGGGGCGGACGTCATCAAGATCGAACGGCCCGGGAGTGGTGACTACCTGCGCGACATTCACCCCGAGATGTTCGAGCATATCAACCGGGGAAAGCGCAGCATCGCACTTGACCTGAAAAGGGAAGCCGACCGCGCCAGTCTCCTGAAGCTGGTGGCAACGGCGGATGTCGTGGTTGAGGGGTTTCGCCCCGGCGTCGCCGATCGCATCGGCATCGGCTATGGTGCCCTGTCGGCTGTCCGCCCCGGCCTCATCTATGTCTCGATCTCGGGCTACGGGCAGAGCGGCCCCTTTAAGGATCTCCCTGGCCATGATGTCAACTATCTCGCCATGGCGGGAGCGCTCTCGGTCCCGGCATCGTGGGACGAGAAGCCGCGAAGAAGCGGCCTGCCGGTTGCCGATCTCACCGCGTCCCTTTACGCCGCGCTGAATATCGCGGCGGCCGTTCGCAAGCGCGACCGGAGCGGCAAGGGAAGCCGCATCGATCTTGCGATTGCCGAGGCGGCGCTCCACTGGGCGGAAGTGCGGTTTGCGGGTGTCTCGCCCGATGCGCCGGACTGGCATCATATTCACCCCGCGAATGATGTGTTCGAGACGAAGGGCGAAAGGGAGATATCCGTCGCCCTCGTCGAGGACAAGTTCTTCGGCAATTTCTGCGCGGCGATCGGGCGCGGTGACTTGCGCGCGCGCTTTCCGTCCATCGAGCATATTACGGCGGATCGCGCCGCTGCGGCGGCGCTGAAAGCGGAACTCAAGGAACTTTTTCGGACGCGATCGCTTGAAGAGTGGGAGGCGATCCTCGCCAAAGCTGATGTCCCTTACGCCGCGGTGGATGGGCCCAGGGAGGTCGCGCGAAACCCGCATTTCAGGGCGCGCGGGCTGTTTGACGGTCCGTCCATGCCGCTTCCCGGCGGACTTGGGCGTCGCGAGCGCCCCGCGGTGGCGCCGCAGCTTGGCGAACACGGTACCGATATATTGTCAGAGATAACGTAATCTTTCAGGAGGGCTAATACCATGGATCAGGACGAGGTGAGGCCTCTTAGCGGGATCAAGGTGCTGGATTTCTCGAAATTCATCGCCGGGCCGATCTGCACGCAGTATCTCGGGGCGATGGGCGCCGATATCATCAAGGTTGAGGATCCCGAGGGCGGCGACGGCGCGCGCTCCATCCCGCCCTTTGTCGGCAGCGACGGCGCGACCTTTCTCGCGATGAACGCCAACAAGCGCAGCGTCGCGCTCAACCTGAAATCAAAGGCCGCGCTCGATATCGTTCTGAAGATGGTGCCCGAAATGGATATCGTCGTCGAAAGCCTCGCGCCCGGCGCTGCCGAGCGCCTCGGCATCGGCCCCGAGGCCCTGATGGCGATCAACCCGCGGCTCATCTACTGCTCGATCTCCGGCTTCGGGCGCAACGGGCCGCTTGGCGACCAGCCGGGCTATGAGGTCATGATGCAGGCTTTCGGCGGGTTGATGTCGGTCACGGGCGAGACGGATTCAGCCCCGCTTCGCATTGCCTTCTCGCCGCTCGACCAGACAACGGGCCTGCATGCGCTGACCGGCGTCCTTGCCGCCCTCCGCCAGCGGGATCTGACGGGGCGCGGCACGCTCGTCGAGGTTTCGCTGTTCGAAACGGCGGTCGCGCTGCTCGGGTGGCATGCGCAAGGCTACTGGATAGACGGCGTGCCGCCGAAGCGCTCTGGTTCGGGTCACGCGACGCTTGTTCCCTACGGCAGTTTCCGCGCCAGGGATGGTGACATTCTTCTCGCCGTTGGCAGCGACAATCTCTGGCGGAAATTCTGCATCGCGGCGGAGCTCGGTGCTGCAGGAGAGGATCCGCGTTTTGCTCATAACGCCGGCCGCGTCGCCCTCGTCGGTGAGGTCAACAAGCTGGTGCAGGATCGCATCGCGGAAAAGACGATTGCCGAATGGACGGAAATCTTCACCCAGCACCGCATCCCCTTCGCGCCGGTCAATGACCTGCCAACCGTCCTTGCCCATCCGCAGCTTGCCGCCCGGGAGCTCGTGATCGATTTCGATCATGCCATCGGCGGCCGGATGCGTGCGGTCGGGCATCCTGTCACCTTCAAGGGTGTCTCGCGATCCGCCCTGCGACCGCCGCCCCTGCTTGGCGAACATACAGACGAGGTCTTGCGGGAGTTGGGCTATTCAGGTGAAGATCTTGAGGCCCTTGCCGATCAGGGCGCCATTGAAATCACCAGTAAGACGTGACGCCGCGTCACCGCGCGGCGGGAAAAGGAGCGCATCATGCAAAAAGATGAACTGGCTGGAAAAGTTGCCCTTATCACCGCAGGCACGGCGGGTGTCGGGCTTCGCGTGGCGGAGCAGCTGGCGGCGGCCGGCGCTTTCGTCATCGTGAACGGCCGAACGGAAGCGGGGGGCGAAGCCGCGCTCAAGCAGCTCCTGCCGATTTCGCCGGATGTGCGGTTCATGGCGGGCGATGTTTCCGACTATGGCAGCATCAAGGCCGTGATCGATCAGCTTGACGCGGAATTCGGGCGGATCGATATCCTCGTCAGCGCGGGCGCGCCGGGAACGCCGGGCCCCATGCCATTTGCCGACATGACGCCGGAGCAGCTTCAGCAGGGCGTCATGACGCGCCTCTTTCCGCGGATTTTCCCGATTCATGCGGCGATCCCGACGCTTCGCAAAGCGAACGGCGCATCGGTCGTGATGCTGACGACAGACGCGGCGCGCCATCCGACGCCGGGGGAAGCGATTGTCGGCGCCGTCGGGGCAGGGGTCATCATCATCACCAAGGCGCTCGCCAAGGAACTCTCGAAAAGCAAGATCCGCGTCAATTCCGTTGCCATGACGATCACCTCTGATACGCCGTCCTGGGAGAGGGCCTTCGGCTCCGCGAGCTTTCAGAACAAGCTTTTCTCGAAAGCCGTCGCCCGCTTTCCGAATGGCCGCCCGCCGGCGGCGACGGAAGTTGCGGATGCCGTCATATTCCTCGCCTCATCGCGCGCCGCACAGATTACCGGCCAGACCATCAGCGTGAACGGTGGCCTTTCTTTCGGCGGCTGGTAAGAGACGGGGGACGGCGCGTGCGAAGGGGAGCGACGGAACGGCGTAGTATCCCCACATACGCTGCGAAGCTGACGTGAAAAAATTTTCGTTTGACACAATACCAACTGGTCGGTATATATAAAACCAACTAGTAGGTATGGTGCAAATGAGCGAGACTTTACATCCATCCAAGAAAAAGCTGCTGGACGCCGCGTTGCGGGTCATCCGCGCCAAGGGATATTCGGCGACGCGGATCGAGGATGTCTGTGCGGTGGCCGGCGTGACCAAGGGGAGCTTCTTCCATCATTTCAAGAGCAAGGACGATCTTGCCCTTGCGGCGGCGGACTATTGGTCGGTGACGACGGGTGCGCTGTTTGCGGGCGCGGCCTATCACGCGCATGCCGATCCGCTCGATCGCATTCTCGCCTATGTCGATTTTCGAAAATCGCTCCTGCAAGGCGAGATTGAGGAGTTTACCTGCCTCGTCGGCACCATGGTCCAGGAGGCATTTGCGACCGAGCCGGCGATCCGCGCCGCGTGCGAGGCGAGCATCTCTTCGCATGCCGAAACTCTGGAAGGCGATATCGCGGCGGCGATTGAGCTCTATGGCGTCGAAGCATCCTGGAGCGCGAAAAGCCTCGCGCTTCATACGCAGGCCGTGCTTCAGGGCGCCTTTATCCTCGCCAAGGCAAAAGGCGGGCCCGAAATTGCCGAGGAGAGCGTCGATCATCTGCGCCGCTACATCGAACTTCTGTTTGCGCGGGCACCCGCCGTGCGATCAGCCAGCTGACCTTCCGCCGGAGACGCCCATATGACCCGCGCAATAACTCGACAGCCGACCGGAGAAAATCGTTGCGCACGGGAACTGTTCATCTTCGCTTCGCGGCGCGCTGGAAGCTGTGAGAGGGCCGCAAAATTGTCTTCTTTTTCCGGCATTCTTTTTGCCATCCATTGCCACCCGGCGTTCAGCGCGTACGGGAGACCAAATCTTTCAGGGAGAAAGCGCATATGGAACCGATGATCTACCTGTTCTTCAAAGGCAACTGTCTCGAGGCAATGACCCGCTATGCCGATATCCTTGGCGGGGAAATAGGCGGCGTCTTTCGCAATGGCGATGCGCCCGATCCGGAAAGCCGCATGCCAGGCGGCGATGATATGGTCATGAACATGGCCATGAAGCTTGGCGGCGCCACCTTGATGGCATCGGACAGCAGCACGGAAATGTATGAGAGGCCGCAAGGCTTTCGCATCACTCTGTCGCCGCCCTCGCGCGCCGAGTTCGACCGCATTTATGGTGCGCTCGCGGAGAATGCGCAAGTCGTTGAAATGGCGCCGGAAGAGACCTTTTGGGCCGAGCGTTTCGCCATGTTTACCGACAGATACGGCACCCCCTGGATGCTGAATTTCGAGGGGAATAAAGCGCAAAACTAGCGGAGAGACGATATGGCGGATTTTATCACATGCCTCTGGTTCGATCATGGCGAAGCGCGAAAGGCCGCGGAATTCTATGCGGCGACATTTCCAGACAGCCGCGTCGGGCGGATAAACAAGGCCCCTGGCGATTTCCCCGGCGGGAAGGAAGGCGCCGAGCTGACGGTCGAGTTCACCGTGATGGGGCGCAAGTTTATCGGGCTGAATGGCGGCCCGACCTTTACGCCCAATGAATCGGTCAGCTTCATGATGATTACGGACAGCCAGGCGGAAACCGATCGCTATTGGAACGCAATTCTGGCGAACGGCGGAACGGAGAGCGCGTGCGGCTGGTGCAAGGATCGGTGGGGATATTCATGGCAGATCACGCCGCAACTGCTGCTCGATCTGACGACCAGTCCGGACCGGGAAAAAGCAAAACGCGCCTTCGATGCGATGATGACAATGACGAAAATCGACATTGCCGCGCTCGAAGCCGCAATCAGGGAAAACTGAAGGAGAGAGGAGAGGCGAATGACTTACATGGATGGGTTCGTTATCGCGGTGCCGACCGCGAACAAGGAAAAGTTCCAAAGCCACGCGGAGATGGGCGACAGTGTCTTTATGGATCTGGGCGCGACGCGTGTCGTTGAATGCTGGGGCGACGATGTGCCGAGCGGCAAGGTCACGGATTTTCGCCGCGCCGTGCAGGCCAATGACGATGAGGCCGTCGTTTTCTCCTGGGTCGAATGGCCCGACAGGGAGACGCGGGACAAGGCCATGCAAAAAATGACCGAGTGGATGGAAAACCCGGAGAAAGCCGATCCGCGCATGGACCCTGAAAAAAATCCCATGCCGTTTGATGGAAAGCGGATGATCTATGGTGGCTTCCAGCCACTCGTCGAACTCGGCGGAACGCGCCGGAAAGGCGGGTAACGATGCCGGGCACGGTAAAGCTGCACCGCGTCTTCGCGGCCGCACCGGAAAAGGTCTATCGCGCTTTTCTTGAGCCGGATGCCGTGGCGAGCTGGCTGCCGCCGTTCGGCTTTACCTGCACGGTCCATGAGCTTGACGCACGCGAAGGCGGGCGTCACCGGATGAGCTTTCGCAACTTCACAACCGGCGAGAGCCATTCCTTCGGCGGCACCTATCTGAAGCTCGTCCCGAACAAGGCGCTCGTCTACACCGATGCGTTCGATGATCCGAGCCTGCCCGGCGAAATGACGGTCACCGTTACGCTGGATACTGTCTCGGTCGGCACGGAAGTGACGATTGTTCAGGAAGGGATACCCGACCAGATCCCGCGGGAGGCCTGTTATCTCGGCTGGCAGGAATCTCTTCGCAAGCTTTTGAGGCTGGTCGAGCCGGAAATAACCCATTAACGGAATTGAGCCGGCACGACGCCGGAGAAGAGGGAGACTGACGATGCCAAATCAAAAGATCGCAATCGACGCCACAGTTGCCGCGCCTCTCGCGGATGTCTGGGAGGCCTTTACAACACCGGCCGCGATCACCCAATGGAACTACGCTTCCGACGACTGGTGCTGTCCGCATGCCGAGGCCGATCTCAGGGTGGGCGGTATCTATAATGCGCGGATGGAAGCGAAAGATGGCAGTTTCGGCTTTGACTTTGCCGCCATTTATGAGGAGGTGACGCCCGAGAGCGCGGTTACGCTCGCTTTGGCCGACGGCCGCAAGGCACGCACGACATTCGAGCCGCTGCAAGGCGGCGTCAAGGTGACGACCGTTTTCGATGCGGAAGGCGTCAATCCGGTCGAAATGCAGCGAAATGGCTGGCAGGCGATCCTCGACAACTTCAAAAACTACGTCGAAACACAAAGCTGCCGCGCTTGAGCGCCTACGGGCGGTGAGTGAACTCCACCGCAATCTCAACGGGCCGGAACCCGTTCAAAAATTCTGTAAGGGGCGGGGTCTTGCCGCCCCATTTTCTTTCAATGAACTTCACGAATTTTTCCATCGCAGGCCAGCCGCTGCGAAAGTCCCGGCGCACCCTCCCCCTTTGCGGGTATGTCGAAGGCGCCGGCATCAGCATTCTATAGAATATATAAGGTTGTCCAGCCAGCTTCCGCGCCGGTCCGCACCCTGTCACAAAATTTACTCTGAGCGCGTTGACGGGGCAAATTATATGGCCTATTGTTATGTTATTATAACAATATAACAATGCAGGTACATTCTCTGGAATTTGAGCCTGAAAGGGGAGGAAGAATGAAATCTCTTAAGTTATTGAGCCGTGCCTTTGGTGTTATGCTTTTGGGCCTCGCAGCCATTGCGCCGGCAAAAGCGGCTGAAGATATCGTCGTTACCCATTACGGCAGCCTTATGTACGGGGTTCCGTACACGATCGCGCTTGAAAACGGGTATTTTAAAGAGGTGGGTCTCGACGTTGACGGCATCATGACGTCCAAGGGCGGCGGCACCTCGATCCGCAACATGCTCGCCGGTGATACGCTTTATGCGGAAGTCGCGCTGACCTCGGCTATCGCCGCGATCAACGAGGGCTTTGACATCAAGATCATCAATGGTGGAACGGATGGCCGTTCTTCAGTCTGGGTAACGCGCGTCGGTGAAAAAATCGAAACGCCGGAAGACCTGAAGGGCAAGCGTTTCGTCTACAGCCGTCCGAAGTCAGTGAGTGAGGCGATGATCCTCGCTGTTCTGGAATCGCATGGCTATACGCGCGACGACGTAACGATGATCGCCATCGGTGACTTCGGGGCGGGCCTCACTGCGCTTGAGCATAACGAAGTTGATATCGCAATCATGCCCGAGCCGATCTTCTCGAAGAAAGTCAAGGCCGGCGCCGCCTACCAGATGATCAGCTGGCTCGACAGCAAACTCCCGCTCTACACGGGAACGGTTGGTGTTGCGACGAGCGAGGCAATCGCGGCAAATGAGGACAAGATCCGGGCCGTTATCGCCGCCCGCGCAAAAGCCATTGCGTTCATGGACAGCAATCCGGATGAAACGGCTGAAATTGTCGCCAAGGCGTACAACATGGATGTCGATACCGCCAAGAGCGCAATCGGCAACATCAAGAAAATGACGCCGACCTGGTGGAACCCGGGCCCGCTTCAGTATGACAAGATGGATGCGATGGCCGGCATTATGATTTCGACCGGCACTCTGGCCGAGATGCCTGAATGGAAAGCTTTCATCGACGATCGCTTCCTGGCCGGGAACTGAGTTGGTGACTGGTGTTATGAAAGCCGTTACGAGGGAGGCCGTGCGGCCTGTCCATGCGAGCCTCAAGGATGTCACGCGCGTTTATCCCGGGCGTGGCGAGAGTGGCGAGGTCCATGCGCTGGGGCCGGTTTCCCTCGATTTGCGGGAAGGTGAGTTTTTCAGCATCGTTGGTCCGTCGGGTTGCGGGAAATCCACCTTTCTCGACGTCCTCGCAGGGCTTGCAAAGCCGAGCGCCGGAACGATCGAGTTTGAGGGAAAGCCTGTCGATGGCAAGGTGCCGGACGGAATTGGCGTCGTCTTTCAGGAAGACGCCAGCTTCCCCTGGCTGACTGTCGAGGACAACATCGCCTTCGGTCTCAAGCGGACGGGGGTCGATGGCGCCGAGCAGAAGCGGCGGGTGGAGTTCGCGCTTGGCTTTATGGGTCTTCGGGATTTCCGCCGGGCGTATCCCAGCCAGCTTTCCGGCGGCATGCGCCAGCGCGTCTGCATTGCGCGGACACTGGTAATGCAGCCGCGGCTGATTCTGCTGGATGAGCCCTTCGGGGCGCTCGATCAGCAGACGCGATTGCTGATGGCGGATGAACTCCTGCGGCTTTGGCGGGAGACTTCGGCAACCATCCTGCTGATTACCCATTCGCTTGACGAGGCCAACCTCTTGTCCGACCGCATTGGCGTGATGTCGATGCGTCCCGGCCGGTTTATCGATATCGTCGAGACGGGGTGGCCGCAGGATCGCGATTCCAGCCTTGCGAGTAATCCGGACTTCGGCGCGGTCACGTCGCGGCTCTGGTCTTACCTGCGCGAAGAATCCATGCAGGCGATGGGGCAGGAGGCGTGGGTCAAATGAAACCGGAGGGCTGGGTACGTAGCGCCGTCATCGTCCTCGCCGTCGGCGGGCTGGAGCTGGCCTGCCGGACGGGCGTGATTCCGCCAACGATGGTGGTGGCGCCGTCCAATATGGTCGTTGGCGTTGTGCAGGAGTTCGGGCGGGAAGGGTTCTGGTTTCATCTGAAGCAGTCGCTCGTCGCCGTCGGGATTGCTCTGGTATTGTCGATCACAATCGGTTTTATCATTGGCTTCATCCTGACCCAGGTGCAGTTTCTCCGCCGGGCGACGGCGCCATTTCTGGCTGCCTATTATTCAATTCCGCATATCGCGTTCTATCCGTTGCTGATCGTGATTTTCGGGCTTGGGCGGGCACCGCTCATTTTTCTCGCCACGCTGTTTGCGATGGTCGCGATGATCATGGCAACGATGACCGGGCTTGACCGCATTTCGTCGGTGCTGCAGAAAACGGCGAAAGTCTACCGGATGTCGAAGGTCGACGAGATTTTGAATATCCGGCTGCCGGCGGCCCTGCCGCATATCCTGTCCGGTCTGAAGCTCGCGATCGCCTATTCCTTCATCGGCGTTATTGCCGGAGAGTTCATTATGTCAACCAGCGGCATTGGCCACGAAATTGCCTTCTCCTATGACAATTTCAACAATCAGCGGATGTACTCCCTGATCCTGATCGTCCTTGCTCTCGTCACGTCGGTCAATATGGCAGTGTTCGCGTTCGAGCGTCGTCTGCTCTCCCGGAGGGGCCTATGACCATTTTCCGTCACACGCGTGATCTGCTGCTGTTTACGGTCGGGCTTCTGGCTCTTTGGCAGGTCCTGCATCTCATCGCCGGCGACGTCGCGATCACGGCTCCGCTCCCGACGCTTGAGCATATGGTCAAGATGGTGAGCAACCCGCGGTTCCTGCCGAACCTCTACGAGACATCACTCGCCTTTCTCTTTGCCGTTATGATTGCCTGGGGGCTGGGTCTCCTTATCGGAATTACGCTTGGGGGCTACAAGTTTGCCGGAAGGGTAGCTGAACCGCTTCTGGTCGCCCTCTATTCGATCCCGAAAATCACCCTCTACCCGGTCATCCTCCTGCTGTTTGGTCTGGGGATGGATGCCAAAGTCGCCTTCGGCGCGTTTCATGGCATTATTCCCGTGGCGCTTTTCACCATGAACGCGGTGAAGAACGTCAATCGGACCTATATCCGGACGGGTCAGGTGCTTCGCCTGAACCCGTGGCAGCAGGTGCGCCATATCCTGCTTCCGGCGACATTGCCGGAGATTTTTACGGGCCTTCGCATCGGCTTTTCGCTGACGCTGCTGGGGACCATGCTTGGTGAACTCTTTGCCTCGCAAAGGGGGCTTGGCTTCCTCCTCATGACCGCAATTGAATTGCATGAGGTGAAAACCATTCTGTCCATAGCTGTATTTGTATCCGTGTTTGCTGTACTATCGAGCGGGGCGCTCCTCGCGATTGATCGCTATTTGCGGCGCGGGGCGGCTGTCAGCACGACATAAGGGTCACAAGGCAGATGGGCATCACTAAAATAAGCGTTGATCGCAAAAGCGGGCTGCCGCTCAGTCACCAGATATTTCTGGTGCTGTCGGACGCCATCCGCTCGGGACGATATCGCGATGGTGAGCAGCTCTCGACCGAAGAGGAGCTGACGCATCTCTTCGGCGTGTCGCGGATAACCATACGCCGCGCCATGGAAAGTCTGCGCGATGCCGGGCTCATTGAAAGCGGGGCGGGGCGGAGAAGCGTTGTCCGCCGTCCCGTAATGGAGCCAATTCGCGCCTCGACCGCCTCGATTGTCAACAACATCATGGTGTTCGGGACGAACACGACCGCGAAGGTCATGGAATTCGACTATGTCGAGGCGCAAGGCTTCGTCCGGGAGAAGCTCTGGGACGCGGAGAACGGGCTCGTTCAGCGGGCCGTCAGGGTGAGATACAAGGACGAGTATCCGGTCGCCCACCTGACAAGCTATGTTCCGGAATCCCTTGCGCGGACCTATACCGCCGATGAGCTCAGCAGCTCTCCGCTTCAGGAATTGCTGGCGCGGGCCGGGGCCGAAGTGGTGGGCACGCGCCAGCGCATCTCGGCGGCCCTTGCCGATCCGCTTGTCGCCTCGCGGCTGAATATCAAGATCGGCTCGCCGCTGATTGATCTGCGCTGTCTGATGGTCGACCGGCAGGGACGGGCGGTCGAGTATATCGAGTTTCTCGCCTCGCCCGAGAAGATCGTCCTCCGCTACGATCTCGAACCCGTAAAGAAAAGCAATTCAAAATCATAGAACAACAAGGAATAGGAATAGTGCGATGACGAAGGCCTCAACTTTTCGTTCTCTCCTCAATAGCAATGAGATGATCGTCGCGCCGGGCGCGATTGACGGGATTACCGGTCGCGCAATCGCCGATGCGGGCTTCAAGGTTGCCTATATGACCGGCGCCGGAACCTCGATGACGCATGGATATCCCGACTATGGGCTGATCACCATGACGGAGATGGTCGCCAATGCGGGCCGTATCGCCAATTCCATCGATATTCCGCTGATCAGCGATGCGGACACCGGCTATGGCAACGAGCTCAACGTCTATCGGACGGTTCAGGAGTTCGAGCGCGCCGGCGTTGCGGCCATCCATATCGAAGACCAGGTATTCCCGAAGAAATGCGGGCATCTCGACAACAAGGAAATCCTGAGCCGGGAAGATTATCTTGCCAAGATCCGCGCCGCGGTCGCGGCCCGCAAGTCGCCCGACTTCTGCATCATCGCCCGCACGGATTCGCGCGCCGTCGCCGGATTTGATGAAGCGGTCGCGCGGGGCAATGACGCGCTGAAAGCCGGGGCGGACGTCATCTTCCTCGAAGCGCCGCAGACGATGGAAGAAATCTCCAAGATCCCGACGCTGATCAACGGGCCGTGCCTTCTGAACGTCGTCAATGGCGGCAAATCGCCGCGCATGGAGATCGCCGATGCGGAGCGGCTGGGTTATGCCATCGCCATCGTTCCGGGCATCCTGCTCCGGGGGATCATCGAGTCCTGTGATCGCCTGCTCGCCGATCTGAAAAAGGGAATTCAGCCGGCCACCGCCGGATCGCCCGCCGCGACATTCAACCGCTTTGGCGCGGAGGAATGGGATAAACGCCGGACGGCCTACCGGGATTGAGATCGGGCCCCCGGTAAGTTTCATAAAGCGGTTTGACAGCAGGGTGTGAGGCAGGTGATGCAAAACAAGCAGTCGATGTTCGATAAAATCTGGAAGAAGCATCTCGTCCTTGAGCGCGATGACGGCTTCTCCCTTCTCTATATTGACCGCCATCTCATGCATGACGGCTCCGCTTCCTGCTTTGCCCGTCTGCGGGAGCGGGGGTTGAAACTCCGCCGCCCCGACCGTTCCTTCGGTACGCCCGATCATTTCGTTCCGAGCCTCTGGAACAAATCCGAGGATGTCCAGAATCTCCCCTGGATTAGCGATATGCATAAATATGCCCGCGAGGCAGGGATCACAATCTTTGAACTTGGCGATGAGCGTCAGGGCATCGCGCATGTCGTCGGGCCGGAACAGGGAATTACCCAGCCCGGGCTGACGCTGGTTTGCGGGGATTCGCACACCTCCACCCACGGCGCACTCGGCGCGCTCGCCTTCGGCATCGGCCATTCCGAAGTGATGCATGTCATGGCGACGCAGTGCCTGTGGCAGAAAAAGCCGAAATCCATGCGCGTGACGGTGGATGGCGCTCTCGATCCCTCCGTCACCGCGAAGGATGTGATCCTCGCCATTATCGCAAAAATCGGGGCGGCCGGGGCTGTCGGGCATGTCGTTGAATATGCCGGGAGCGCGATCCGCAGCCTTTCCATTGAAGGACGGCTCACCGTCTGCAACATGTCGATCGAGGCGGGCGCCCGGGCCGGGATGATTGCCCCCGATGAGACAACCTTCGCCTATCTCAAGGGCCGGCCGTTTGCGCCGAAAGACGAGGCGTGGGATCAGGCGGTTGCCGCGTGGCGGCAGCTTGTCAGCGATGACGGCGCGCATTTCGATAAGGAAGTGCATCTTGATGCGAGCGAAATTGTGCCGATGGTGACGTGGGGCAACAGCCCGGAAGACGCGCTTCCCATCACCGGGAGCATCCCCGATCCGGCCGATATCGGGGACGGCATGGTTAAGGAGAAGATCCTGAATATTCTCGACTATATGGGCCTGCGCCCCGGGATGCGGGTAGACGAGATACCCGTCGATCGGGTCTTTATCGGCTCCTGCACCAACAGCCGGATCGAAGATCTGCGCGCCGCGGCGGCCATTGTTCGCGGGCGAAAGGCGGTCGTCCCGTCATGGGTTGTACCGGGTTCCGGTCTCGTCAAAAGCCAGGCGGAGGCGGAAGGGCTCGATGAGATTTTCAAGGCGGCCGGGTTTGAATGGCGCCAGCCCGGATGCTCAATGTGTGTCGGCATGAACGGCGATACCGGCAAGCCGGGCGAGCGGATCGCCTCAACCTCCAACCGCAACTTCAGAGGCCGGCAGGGCCCGGGCGTCCGTACCCATCTAGTCAGTCCCGCGATGGCCGCCGCGGCGGCCGTTTCGGGGCATTTCACGGACGTTCGCACACTCACGGCCTGAGGAGGGAGAAATGGAAGCTTTCACCACATTGCATGCTGTCGCCATGCCGTTTGATCAGGTCAATGTCGATACGGACCAGATCACGCCGGCACGGTTTCTGGCGAAGCCCCGGCCGGTTCAGGCGGAAAATGTCTTTCGGGATCTGCGCTATGATGCGAACGGAAAGCCGGTCCCCGACTTCCCGATGAACATTCCCGCCTATAACGGCGCGCGCATTCTTGTCGGAAATAAGAATTTCGGCTGCGGCTCATCGCGCGAGACAGCGGTTTCGAGCCTTGTCGACAATGGCTTCAGGGCGTTTATCGCGCCGAGCTTCGGTGACATCTTCTTTAATAACTGCTTTCAGAATGGCGCCCTGCCGATCTGCCTCCCCGATGAGCGTGTGGCGGAAATCCGCGCCCAGCTTCATGCCTCGCCCGGCGCCGAACTCTTCATTGATTTGGAAGCGCAGTCCGTGCGGAGCCCCGACGGGCGGGAAGACCGCTTTGACATCGATCCGTTCCGCAAGGAATGCCTGTTGAAGGGCGTCGACGAGATCGGTCTCACACTCGGCTATGACGCCGATATCAAAGCGTTTGAGCAGAAGCAGGCCCGCGAAGAAGCCTGGCTGGATATCTAGTATTTCTCCCCCGGTCAACGCCCTGGTGTTGCCGGGAATCCTCATCCCGCCCGCCGGTTTACGGCCGCCGTTTCGCCTGCGGTCGGGGCATTGACCCTCTCCCCCAGACCCTGCTTTAGACGGGCCGCGGGCGCGGACTGACCTTCACGCGCGGGAATTGCGTGTCTTTCTCACTTCAACAAATACATGATCCTATCCGTTTAATTGCTCGTTTTTGGCTGGTAATTTCCAAAGATGGTTGTAGAGTTTTATCGAGTAATGATGCTCGATCCTATTATCGGGCATGACAGGGTATAATTGTAAATCTCTAATAGGGGGAGAAATCAGATGGATAGACGTTCGTTTATTACCAAGGCGGGTGTTGTTGGCGTTGGTGCCGCCGCCGCGGGATTTGCCGCGCCGGCAATTGCCCAGGGAAATATCACATGGCGTATGGTCACAACCTGGCCTAAGAATTTTCCGGGTCTCGGTGTCGGCGCGCAACGTCTTGCCGACCGGATTACCGCAGCGTCGGGCGGACGCCTGACCATTCAGGTATATTCGGCGGGTGAGCTTGTTCCGCCGCTGCAGTCGTTGGACGCGGTGATCGACGGCACGGCCGAGATGAGCCATGGCGCCGCCTACTACTGGCAGAATAAATCGCCCGCACTTTCCTTCTTCACTGGCGTTCCCTACGGCATGACCTCGCGTGAGCTGGCGGCATGGGTCCGCTATATGGGCGGTCAGGAAATCTGGGACGAGATCTATGACCAGTTCGGTGTGCAGGGCTTCCTCTCCGGCGATACGGGAACGCAGGCGGGCGGCTGGTTCAAGAATGAACTGACCGGCCTTGACTCGGTGAAGGGACTCCGCTTCCGCACCCCCGGTCTCGGCGGGCGCGTGTGGGAGAAGCTCGGCGTTACCGTCACCAACCTTGCGGCCGGCGAGATTTTCCAGGCGCTGCAGTCGGGCACGCTCGATGCCGCCGAATTTGTCGGCCCCTACAACGATCTCGCGCTCGGCTTCTATCAGGTGGCCAAGAACTACTATCTGCCGAGCTTCGTCGAGCCCGGCCTCGCGACCGAGCTCGTGGTTGACAAGAAGAAGTATCAGGCGCTTCCCGCCGATCTGCAGGCTTTGATCCGCGATGCCTCCCAGGCCGAATACGACCAGGTCGCCTCGGACTTCTACGCCAATGACCCGCGCGCGCTGCAAACACTGGTCAATGATCACGGCGTGAAGGTGCATCAGTTCCCGGACGACATTCTGAAAGCCGGGGCAGAGGCTGCCAAGGAAGTGATGAGCGAGCTGCATCAGTCAAGCGATCCGCTCGTCAAGAAGACCGCGGACAGCTTCATTGAAGCGCTCAACATTCTCCGCACCCGCACCGAAGGAACCGACGGCTCCTTCATTCAGGCGCGGAAGAACTTTTTCTCTATCTGATAGATTAGAGGGAGAAAGCGAAAGGCCCGGTCATTGACCGGGCCTTTTCTGTTTGTCTCACGCGGCAGTGCGTTGCGCCGATCAGCCGCCCAGCACCGTCGGAAGCCAGGTGACGATTTCGGGAAAGATAAAAAGAGTGGAGATCGCCGCAACCTGCAACCCGACAAACGGAATAATGCCGCGATAGATTGCCGAGGTCGGCAGATCCGGCGGCGCCACCCCGCGAAGATAAAAGAGCGAGAAGCCGAACGGCGGCGTCAGGAACGAGGTTTGCAGGTTGACGCCCACGATCACGCCGAGCCAGATCGGGTCAATGTCGAGCGCCAAAAGGATCGGCGCGGTGATCGGGATGACAATAAAAATGATCTCGAATGTATCAAGGATAAAGCCAAGAACGAACATGATCGCCATGACGACGGCGACTGCCGCAAGCGGCCCGCCGGGCAGATTGCCGAGGAATTCATGAACGAGATTGTCCCCGCCCATCAACCGGAAAACGATCGAAAACACGGATGCGCCCAGCAGGATGATAAAGACCATGCTGGTAATCGTCGCGGTCGCGATAGCCGTCTCGCGCAAGACGGTCAGGGACAGACGCCATCTCAGCGCGGCAAGGATCGTCGCTCCCACTGCCCCCACCGATGCCGCTTCGGTCGGGGTGGCGACGCCGCCGAGAATCGAGCCGAGAACAAGCAGAATCAGGATGAGAGGCGGCAACAGCGCCACGCAGACCTCGCGCAGAAGGCTGCCTTTCTCGTCAGCCGGGACCTCCACCGCCGGGCACGAAGAAGGATCAGTGACCGCCTTGAAAATCATGAAGGAGAGATAAAGGCCGACCAGCAGCAGTCCAGGCAGAAGCGCGCCGGCGAACAGATCGCCGACGGAAACGGGGACCGGCGCGAAGTTGCCCTTGGTCATCTGCACCTGAGCATTGATCCCCGACAGCATGTCGCCAAGAAAGATCAGGACCGTCGATGGCGGAACGATCTGACCGAGCGTGCCGCTCGCGCAGATGACGCCGGTTGCCACTTTGGGATTGTAGCCCGCCCGCAACATTGCAGGTAGCGAGATTAGTCCCATAGTAACGACCGTCGCGCCGACAACCCCGGTCGAGGCAGCGAGCAGGGCGCCGACGACAATGACGGAAATACCAAGACCGCCGCGCAGGGTGCCAAACAGCTTGCCCATGGTCATCAGCAGCTGTTCGGCGATATTCGATCGCTCCAGCATCACGCCCATGAATATGAAGAGTGGCACCGCGACCAGAACCTCGTTGGTCATGAAGCCGATATAGCGGTTCGGCAGCGCGCCGAAGTTGGAGATGTCGAAAACGCCGAGACTCAGCCCGACGAGCCCGAACGCGAGGGAGACACCGGCCAGCGTGAACGCGACCGGAAATCCCAGGAGCAGAAAGCCGATGATGCCAAAGAACATCAGGCCGGCGAGAATCTCCCCGATCAGTATCGTCTCCATCAGCTCACTGCTCCGGTGGGAGCTCCGGGCTGTATGGGATATCGCATTCGTATGGGAACCAACTCCGGTCTTCCCGCGAGCACCAGCACGGATCGCAATGCCATTGCTATGCCCTGAATTGCGAGAAGTGTAACAAAGCCGATGATAAAGGATTTAAGGATGAAAAGCCCGGGCATGCCGCCGACATTCGCCGAAGCCTCGTGGTAGGTCCATGCACGCTGCACGAACGGCATCGAATAGGCGTAGACCACCGCGGTAAAAGGTAATAGAAAAAAGATAACGCCGAACAGATCGACCAGCGCCTTGCGACGCAACGTGGCCGGACGATAGTAGATATCGACACGCACATGGTCATCGCGCAGCAGCGCAAAGCCCGCCACCGCCGTAAACATCGCCCCGTTCAGCCAGATATAGAGATCCTGCATCCAGACGTAGCTGGTCGCAAAAAGATAACGTTGCACCACCACGGTGAAACAAACCACGACGATTGCCAGCGAAAGCCACGAAAAAATACGCCCGACCCACAGATTGATCAGACTGATAATATCAACAATGATTGCGATCAATCGCATCAGTTCCCTCCCCCAGACTATTCAGAGGACTTTCTAACAGAACGCGCTATAATGCAACCCAATTGCAACAGTATATCAATGCATGGGTTGCGTTCCGCTCCGCCGTTCCGGGGATGATGCAAGATGCCAATACTTGCGCGCCATTCGTCCTTCACTCCTTTTAGCGATACTTGTCGAGGCCGCCCGAATGCATGACGCGGCCCATCAGCGGCGCGCCGATAATCGCCTCGGCATGGCGCGCGGCGGCTATCAGCTTGTCAAGGTCAACGCCGGTTTCGATGCCGAGCTCGTGGCAGAGAAAGACCGCATCCTCGGTGCAGACATTGCCGGCTGCGCGGCTGCTGCCATGGGCGGCGAAGGGGCAGCCGCCAAGCCCCGCGACGGAGCTGTCGAAAAGATCCACCCCCATGGAAAGCGCGGCGTGGAGATTGGCGATGCCAAGGCCGCGGGTGTCATGAATATGCATGCCGATGCGCGCCTCCGGCGCCAGATCGCGGAGCGCGCCGACGAGCCGCTTCACGCTTTCGGGGTTGCCCCAGCCCATGGTGTCGGCGAGCATCAGGTCGGGGACGGGAATCTCCTCCTCCTTCGCAAGGTCGAGAATGAAGCGGAAGTCATCGAGAACGCGTTCCGTCGGGATATTGCCCTCGAAATTGCAGCCGAACGCCGCCATGACATAGGCGCGCTCGATTGGCAGGCCCTCCTGCTTGTAGAGCCGCGCCCACTCGCGCTGCTTCTCGCGCATCTCAAGCGCGGAGAGGTTGTTGTTTTTGCGGCTGAAGCTGTCGGAGGCATAGAAAAGAAGCTGCGCCTTCATATCAACCTTATGGGCGCTCTGGGCTTTGCGAAAGCCCTGCTCATTCAGCCAGAGCGCGGTGTATTTGACGCCATCTTTGCGCTTGATGCGCTTGAACAGCTCCCCCGTGTCCTGCATCTGGGGCACATAGCGCGGGCTGACGAAGGAGCCGACCTGGATATATTTAAGGCCGGTTTCGCTGAGCAAGTCGATCAGTTCGATGCGCTGCTCGATGGGGTAGATGGTCTTTTCGATCTGAAAGCCTTCGCGCGGGCCTTCCTCGTGGAATTCGACGAATTTCGGATAGTCGCTCATACCCTGGCCTCTTCTTTTTCTGCAATTTCAACGATCGCCGCCCCGCGGTCGATCATGGCGCCTTCGGTCACGGAGATGTTCCGGGCAACGCCCGTTGTCGCCGCCTTGATGGGAATTTCAAGCTTCATGGATTCAAGAATGGCGACCGTATCGCCAATCTGGACCTCGTCCCCCTCGGAGACAAGCAGTTTGACAATAAGACCAGTGAGCGGCGAGGTGAGAACCCGCTCGGCCACGGCGTCCCCGCTCGCAAAAGCGAGGGGAGAGACCGCCTCGAAAAGATGGGTGGCATCCGCCGTCCTGATCTCGATCAGCGTGTCAATGATATGGCTTTCCACGATCAGGCTCTCCCCGGCATGGGTAACGCGCGCGCGTCCGTCTGCGATCTTCTCGATAGCGAGCGAGAGCGGCTGCTCCTCCGCATCGAAAACAATGAACCTGCCGTCCGGGCGAATGGGCGTCACGCGGAACTCACGCTCGGCGTCTCCCGGCTGTTTAAGGCTGACGCGCTGGCAAGCATCGAGGAGATCATCGCCAAGCCCAAGCCGCCAGCCGGTGAAAACATCACGGTTTTGCCAGACGGCACCACTTTCGTCCTCGCGGCCCTGCATCACATAAAAGACCGCCGCCATCGCGGCATAGAGCGCGGCGTTGGGATCCATGGCGGGGCGGGTGAGGTGATCGAGATTGGCATCGATCCAGCGGGTATGAACCGCCATTGCAGCAAAATCCGCATGGGTGACGAGCGCTGCGAGAAAGGCGCGGTTCGTCTCGACGCCCGTCACGCTCGATCGGCGAAGCGCGCGGGAGAGGTCGGATAGCGCGCTTTCCCGGTCCGGGGCATGGATGATCAGCTTGGCGATCATCGGATCATAAAAGGGGCTGATCTCGTCACCCGCCGCAACGCCGCTGTCGATGCGAATATCATCGGGAAGCGAGAGGTGGCTGACCCGCCCCGTTGACGGCGCGAAATTCTCCGCCGGGTCCTCGGCATAGAGCCGCGCCTCGATCGCATGGCCGGTGCAGGTGATATCCCCTTGCGTGAGGGGGAGGCCGCCGCCGGCGACAATCTCGAGATGCAGCGCGACGAGATCAAGGCCGGTCACCGCCTCGGTCACCGGATGTTCGACCTGCAGGCGGGGATTGACTTCAAGGAAAAAATACTCATCCCCCGCGACGAGGAATTCGACCGTCCCGAGCCCGCGGTAACTAAGGCTCTCCCCAAGCCGCACCGCATCGGCGGCCATTTTTTCGACCAAGGTTCGCGGCAGGCTGGGGGCCGGTGCTTCCTCGATGACTTTCTGGTGGCGGCGCTGCAGCGTGCAGTCCCGCTCGAAAAGATGCAGGACCTTGCCCGCGCCATCGCCGATGATCTGGATCTCGACATGGCGGGCGTTATTCAGGAACCGCTCCAGAATCACGCCTTCCGATCCGAAGGTCGAGCGCGCTTCGCGGAGCGCCGCCTCGATATCGGCGGCAAGCGTCGCCTCGCTCGTCACGAGCCGTTGACCCCGCCCGCCGCCGCCGCCAACGGCCTTCAACAGCACGGGAAGGCCCATCTTCAGCACTTCCGTGCGGATAGCCCTGGGGTCGGACAGCGCGCCGTCGCTCCCTTTTATAACGGGGATGTTTGCCGCCACCGCCGCCGCTTTCGCGCGCGCCTTGTCGCCAAACCGCTCCAGCGTCTCGGCGGTCGGCCCGACGAAAATCATGCCCGCCGCCTCGACCGCGCGGGCGAAGTCGGGATTTTCCGAGAGAAACCCGTAGCCCGGATGAATGGCATCGGCGCCGCAGCGCTTCGCGGCATTCAAGACCGCGTTGATATTGAGATAGCTCTCGCTTGCCGGCCCGTCACCGATCAGCAGGGAGCGTCCGATCTCGCGGACATGGCGGGCCGCCGCATCGGCCGCCGAGTGAACGCCGACCGGTGTGATGCCCAAGTTCCGCGCCGTTCGCGCGATCCGGCAGGCGATTTCACCGCGGTTGGCAATGAGCAGGGTTTTGATGTTCATTTTTCTTCCCCTCAGAAACGGAAGACGCCGAAATTGGTGTCCGCCTTTGGTCGGCGGGCGGCGACATCGAGCATCAGGGCCAGAACGTCGCGGGTCTCCCGCGGGTCGATCACGGAATCGGCCCAGAGGTTGGCGGCGAAGTTATACGGGTCCTGAAAGGTTTCATATTCTTTCCGGATCGGCGCTTTAAAGGCCTCCTCCTCCTCCGGTGTCCAGCTTTTGCCTTCGCGCTCGTTGATCTGGGCGCGCACCTGGGCCAGGACGCTCGCGGCCTGTTCCGGGCCCATGATCGCCGCCCGGCCGCTTGGCCAGATGAACATGGCGTCCGGCTGAAAGGGCCGGCCGAGCATGGCGAGATAGCCCGCCCCGTAGGAGCCGCCGGTAATCACGGTGAATTTCGGCACCCGCGCGGAGGACATGGCGGTGATCATCTTCGCGCCCGCCTTGGCGATGCCGGCCTGTTCCGCCTCGCGCCCTACCATGAAGCCATTGACGTCGGCGAGGAAGAGGAGCGGGATATCGCGCTGGACGCAGAGATTGATGAAATGCGCCGCCTTCAGCGCCGATTCAACGAAAAGAACGCCGTTATTTGCGAGCACGCCGACCTCATGGCCGTGAATATAGCCCCAGCCGGTCATCAGCGTGTCGCCGTAAAGCGGCTTGAACTCGTGAAACTCGCTGCCATCGAGCAGCCGCGCCAGAACCTCGCGGTTGTCGGTCGGCACTTTCGCATCGCGGCTGACGATGCCGTAAATTTCCTCGACCGGGTAGGCGGGTGGCCTGGGCTTCGCCGGCGTCTTGCGAGGGGCCGGCGGCTCGCCAAGATGCTTGACGATCTCCCGCGTAATCGCGAGGGCATGGGCGTCATTTTCCGCGAGATGATCGGTTACGCCCGAGATGGAGGAATGCATTTTCCCGCCGCCAAGGGTTTCCGCATCGACAACCTCGCCGGTTGCAGCGAAGGTCAGCTCCGGCCCGCCGAGATACATGAAGCCCTGCCCCCGCACGATAACCACCTCATCGCAAAGGGCGGGGATATAGGCGCCGCCCGCCGTGCAGGGCCCCATGACGACGGCGATTTGCGGGATGCCATCGCCCGACATGCCGACCTGATTGTGAAAGATCGAGCCGAACTGCCCCTCATCGGGGAAGATATTCGCCTGATCGGGCAGGAACGCGCCGCCGCTGTCGACCAGCGTGATGACGGGCAGGCGATTGTTCCAGGCGATGCGCTGCGCCCGGACATGCTTTTTCGTCGTCATGCCGAAATAGGTGCCGCCCTTGATGGTCGCGTCATTGGCGATGATCATGACATGGCGGCCGGAGACGACGCCGATGCCGGTGATGATCCCGGCGCCGGGCGGCACATCCTTATATTTGCCAAGGCCGGCCAGCTCGCCAAGTTCAAGAAAGGGAGTGCCGGGATCGATCAGCTGCTCGACCCGCTCGCGCGGCAGCATCTTGCCCTTCTCGGTATGACGGGCGCGGACCTTCTCCGGCCCGCCGATGCGCTGCGTGCGACGGAGCGCGTGAAGCTCCGCTATTCTCTGGCGATAATGGGCGTCATTTTCAGTGAACTCTTCCGCCGCGGTATTGAGGGTCGTTTTTAAAATCGTCATGATACGTTTTACGTCTCGTGATTGAGGGCAGCGCCTCTTCCGAAGGCGCCGACACCTTTGAAAAATCGGGTTTTCGTCTAGTAGGAGCGCGGCAGGCCCATCACCTTCTCGCCGATGAAGCTGAGGCAGAGTTCGCGGTTGACGGGCGCGGTTCTGAGCAGCCGGACCAGCGGATACATCTCGTAAATGCCCGTATCCTCCGTAAAGCCGGAGCCGCCGTGGGCCTGCAGGGCGGCATCCACGGCTTCGACGCCCGCTTCCGCCGCGGCATATTTCGCCATGTTGGAGGAGCCGCCGGCGGGCAGGCCATTGTCAAACTCCCACGCCGCCCGGCGCGCCATCAGGCTCGCCATCTCAACATTCGCATAGGCCTTTGCGAGCGGGTGCTGGACGCCCTGATGGCCGCCGATCGGCTGGCCGAACACGTTCCGCTCCGACGCATAGCCGACGGCCTTTTGAAGCGCGAAGCGGCCGATGCCGCAGCAGATGGCGGCGACAAGAACGCGCTCGGGGTTGAGGCTGTCAAAGAGGATGGAAAAGCCGTCGTCAACCTCGCCGACCACATCCTCAGGCCCGAGATCAACCTCATCAAAGAACAGCGTCCACTGCTCTTCCGGCAGCGGAATAGAGATACGGACGCGCTGCATATCGACGCCCTTCTTCTTGAGATCGACGGCGAAAAGTGTGAAACCGTCGGTCTTTTTCGCGACCTGGTCATGCGGCGTGGTGCGGGCGACGACAAGGCAATAGTCGGACACATCGGCGCTGGTGATGAATGTCTTCTCGCCAGAGAGGGAGAAGCGATTGCCCTTGCGCTTGGCAAGTGTCGTCATTTTCATTGAGTTGGAGCCAGCGCCCGCTTCCGTGATCGCGAAGCAGAATTTGATATCACCGCGGCAGGCGGCGGGCAGGAGCTCGCGCCGCTGGAATTCCGTGCCGTATTTGGCAAGATGCGAAAGCGACATGCAGGGCCCGACGACGACGCTGAGAAGCGGAATACCGTGATCGGAGGTTCCCTCCATAAAGAGCGCCATTTCCGTGAGCCCAAGACCCGCGCCGCCATATTCCTCAGGCACCATCAGCCCGAGAAAGCCGTCTTCGGCGATCTTTTCGAACATCTCCTTCGGGAACGCCTTGCGGCGGGCGTGCTCCAGCCAATAATTGTTATCGAACTGCTGGGCAAGCTGTCCGCCATAGTCATAGATCTGCCGCTGCTCGTCATTCAGTCTAAAATCCATTTTTCTTGTCCTTCTGCGAACTGATGTCGCGGTATTTTATGAGGTGAAATCGGGGGTGCGGCGGCTCTCAAAGGCGTCCAGCCCTTCCGCCACATCGGCGCTTTGAAAGTGCTCAAGGATGGCCGCGCGCTCAAGATCCATCGCGGCCTCGAGGGGCATTTCAATGCCGGTGCGTGCGAGCCGCTTCATCTCGGCAAGCCCGGCGCGCGAACGCGTCCCGAGCTTCGCGGCATACTCAAGCGCGTGCGCCTGCAACGCCTCATCGGCGACAACGTAATTGACGAGACCCATCGCTTGCGCCTCGTCGGCGGTTATCCAGCGCGCCGAGAACATCAGATCGAGCGCCCGGCGCGCGCCCAAGAGCCGCGTCAGCCGCTGACTGCCGCCCCAGCCGGGAATGAGGCCGAACTGCGCATGCTGATCGCCGAACTTCGCCCCTTCGCCTGCGAAGCAGACATCGGCAGCGAGCACCAGCTCCAGCCCGCCGGCGAGGCAGAGGCCCTGCACCGCGACGATGACGGGCAGCGGGCTCGCCTCGAGCCGCATCAGAACGTCCATCCCGAATCTCACGAAATGATCGAGCTTCGCCTCTTCCGCGCGGCAGGTTTTCACTTCGCCAAGATCGGCGCCGGTGCAGAAATGCTTGCCGCGCGAGCGGATGAGAAGGGCGCGGATCGCGGGGTTTTTCTCAAAGTCCTCCCGTGCCCTGTCGATCAGCTCATGCACTTCGAGCGACAGGCAGTTGAGCTTTTCCGGGCGGCTGAGCTCGATGATGCCGACGGCTCCCTCGGTCGAGATGGTGACCGGGGCCATCATTTGGCGCCGCCTTTGCCGCGCTTGTCATATTGCAGGGCAATGCGGCCGACCTTCTCGCGGGCGATGACCAGCTTCTGGATCTGCGCCGTGCCATCGCCGATCTGCAGGCCGAGAACATCGTTGTAGCGCTGATGAAACGGCAGGTCCGTGGTGTAACCATAATGGCCATGCAGGATCAGGCACTGATGGATGATCTCGCAGGCGGTTTTCGGCACATACCATTTGCACATGGCCGCCTCGGCGGTGTGCGGCCTGCCTTTGTCGCGAAGGCTGAGCGTGTAGTAGCAAAGCTGGCGCATCATGGTAAGCTGGGTTTCGGCCTCCGCCAGCGGAAAGGTGACGCCCTGATACTGGGCGAGAGGCGCGCCAAAGGCATCGCGTTCCTGAATATAGGCCCAGGTTTCATCCACCGAGGCCTGCGCCGGGGCGATGCATTCCAGCCCGATCATCGCCCGGCTGAAATCGAATCCCGCCATGATCGTCCCGAACGCGCGACCTTCCGTCGCCATCAGGCATTCGGACGGAATGACGACATCATCGAAGAACACCGAGCCGCGCCCGACCGGCTTGGTGCCGATATCGTCGAAATGGGTGCGGCTCACGCCTTTTTCATTGAGGTCGACAAAAAACGCGCTGACGCCGTTGGAACCCGTCGTGCCCTCCCCGGTGCGGGCGAAGATGACGGCGGCATCCGCCTGATCGGCGGCGCTCATCGAGGTTTTCTCGCCATTCAGCCGCCAGCCGTGGCTCGTTTTCTCGGCTTTCAGCTGCAGCCCTGCCGCATCGGAGCCGCCGCGCGGCTCGGTAAGGCCAAGGCCGATGATCCTTTCGCCCGCGATCACATGCGGCAGCCATTCCATCGCGATATCCCGCGCCGCATGCTCGGCGACCATCCCGCCCATCAGGGACGCGAGAAGCTGGATATAGCTCATGTTGAAGTCGCCATAGGCGATTTCCTCGGTCACCAGACCGGCCGTCGTATGCTCGAGGCCCATGCCGCCAAACTCTTCGGGCAGATCAGGCCCGATCAGGCCGAGCGCGCCCATTTCGCGTACCAGTTGCCTGTCGAGGCGATGGACCCTGGCGCGCTCGAGATAGGTCGGCGCAAGTCGCTCGCGGGCAAAGCGCGCGGCCGCATCACGGAATGCGAGCTGGTCATCGGTCGGTAAAAAGTTCATCTATGGCCTCCCTGCCGCAGACGGTGAATCCGTCTTTTGTAAATCTTACAGGCGTTAGAAAATATGACAAGTGGGTATTATCGTCTTTTCCTAATTATGTGATTTATGCCGCAGCGGGACGGGCGCGTATGGCGGCCGGAAACGCTGCCTCATCGCGACCATGCCGGCCCGCGCAACGGCCCGCACAACAAGGGCTGCGAGGATAGGTCCCGCCACGTTTAAGCAGCAGTTGCGATGGCAGTGAAGTTGATCATAACAAGATTGCCTGCCACGATTCTATTGACAGTTGCCACGGAAAAGGATCAGTTAGTTGTCATATGAAGCTTCAGTGATTGGGAGGAATCATGAAAAGCTCGGTGCGCTCAGGGAGGAAAACGTTGCGCCATCAAGGCTGTCAGGGATTGTATCTAAATTTATTAGAATAACAACATATATGGCTTGAAGACGAATCTAACATGTGTTAGTTTTTTACCAAAGGCGGGATAACATCGTCTGAAGGGAGAACTATGGGAGAGTCATCGACCCGCGCGTTCGGATTTTCGGAAGCGCGGCTTAAAGAAATTCCGACAGTTTACAAATCGGATCTGTTCGCGGGCAAAACGGTTATCGTGTCCGGTGCAGGCAGCGGTCTCGGCCGCGCCATCGCGACGTTGTTCGCACGCCTTGGCGCCAATCTCGCCATCTGCGGGCGAAATCCGGAGAAGCTTGAGGCTGCCGCGACATTTTTCGCGGACTTCGGCGGCGAGGTCATGACCCGGCAGCTCAGCATCCGCGACACCGATCAGGTAAATGCCTTTATCGACGGCGTGCATGAGCGTTTCGGGCGGCTTGATGTGCTGGTCAATAACGCCGGCGGCCAGTTTCCGCAGGCGGCTCTCGATTTCACCCCGAAGGGGTGGAACGCTGTGATCGATACCAACCTCAACGGAACCTGGTGGATGATGCAGGCGGCGGCCCGCAAGTGGGTTGAGAAGAAAAATCCCGGCGTCATCGTCAACATCACCGCTGATATCTGGCGCGGCATGCCGGGAATTGCCCATACCACGGCGGCGCGCGCCGGGGTGATTTATCTTTCCAAAACGGTCGCGGTGGAATGGGCGCCCTACGAGATCCGGGTGAATTGCGTTGCGCCGGGCTGCTGCGAGAGCAGCGGTTTCGCCAACTATCCGCCGGAGGGATCGGCGACATTCCATGAATCAAACCCGATGCGACGCGCGGGCGACGAATGGGATATCGCAGAAGCGGTTGTTTATATGTCGGCGCCGTCCGGCAAATTTATTACCGGTGAAGTTCTGACCGTCGATGGCGGTCAGCAATTATGGGGGGACCCCTGGCCGACAGGCCGTCCGACGTATTTTGATCTCGCAAATCCACGAGACGCAAAGCCGGAGGAATAGTCGGTTCGAGGGGAGGAGCGAATATGACTTTTGACAGGGAAAATGAGTAATATGAGTTCTGACAGGGAGAGGGAGCCGTTACTTGAGTGCCGCGCGATCGAACGCCGTTTCGGCGGGCTGGTTGCGGTGACAGGTGTGGATCTGGAAATACGGCGGGGGGAAATCTTTGGCCTGGTCGGGCCAAACGGCAGCGGCAAGACGACGCTGACCAACGCAATCACCGGCTTTTACCCGCCGAACACCGGCAGCATCAAGCTGAACGGCAAGGATATCACGGGAACCTCGCCGCATAAAGTCGCCCGCCTTGGCATCGCGCGGACGTTCCAGAATCTTGCGCTTTTCAACGGCATGAGTGTTCTCGATAACATTCTGCTCGGCCGCCACATCCATATGCACTCCGGCGTTTTCCGCACGGTTATGTACTGGTGGCTGGCGCGGCCCGAGGAGATGGCCAATCGCGAGATCGTCGAGGAAATCATCGAATTTCTGCAGCTTGAAAGCATCCGTCACGAGCTTGTCGACGGCATTCCGATCGGCTTGAAGAAGCGGGTGGAGCTGGCGCGCGCGCTCGTGGCGCAGCCCGATCTGCTCATTCTCGATGAGCCGATGGCGGGCATGAATCAGGAAGAGAAGGAATATATGGCGCGCTTCATTCTCGATGCGCGCGCCGAACGGGGAGTGAGCGTTTTGCTGATCGAGCATCATATGGATGTGATCGTCGGGATATGCGACCGGATGCTGGCACTCAACTACGGGGAGATGATCGCAAGCGGCATTCCGAAAGAGGTCATCAAGGACCCGCGGGTGATCCGCGCTTATATTGGAGACGGCCATGGGGAATAAAAGCATGACCTCTCCCGCTTTGTCGTTCGATCAGACGCCGCTTGCGGGCAAGACCCTGCCGCAACTGCTGATGCGCAACGCGACCGAATTCGGATCGAAAGTCGCCATGCGCGAAAAGGATCGTGGCATCTGGCAGGAAATGAGCTGGGCGGAATATGCCGATGAGGTGATCAAATGTGCCGCCGGGCTGCATGCTCTCGGGGTCGGGCCTGGCAAAGCAATGCTGATCCTCGGCGACAATCGGATCCGCCTTTATGCAGGCATGCTCAGCATGTCGATGCTGCGCGGATATGCGATGCCGACCTATTCCGGCGCGACGCTCGATGAGCTCAAGCATTTCGCCAATGAAACGACGATGGCCGCGGCGCTCGCCGAGGATCAGGAGCATGTCGACAAGGTGCTCGACCTGCGGGCGGCGGGCAGCGACATCCCGTATATCATCTATGATGATGAGCGCGGGCTGAACGACTATCAGGTGCCCGGCCTGATGTCGTGGGAAGAACTTCGCCAACGAGGCGAAGAAAATCTCGCGGCGAACCCCGGCCTGCGGGATCAGCTGATCAACCAGTCGACGCCCGAGGATCCGGCAGTTTTCATGCATTCTTCCGGCACGACAGGCAAGCCGAAAGGCATTGTGCTGAACCAGCGAAACGTTATCGCGGCCGCGCGGAGTGCACATGACGGCGGCGCCTTTGCCGAGGAGGAGGAGGTGCTCGCCTATCTGCCGCTTGCCTGGGTCGGCGACTATGCGCTGACGGTCGCGGCGGCCGTTACCTATCGCTTCCGCGTCAATATCCCGGAGCGGCAGGAAACAGTTCTTCGCGACATGCGGGAGATTGCCCCGACATTCTATCTCGCCGCGCCGCGTAGCTGGGACAATATGCTGACGACGATCCAGGTCGGGATCGAAAACTCCACCTGGCTGAAAAAACGCCTCTACCACATGTTCATGGACCGCGCGATCGCGTCGGAGCGCAACAAGCTCGAAGGCAAGGGCGAGGGCGGCAGCTTTGAATGGCTGTGGCGCCGGCTCGGCGAATGGATCATCTTCGGGCCGATCAAGGACCAGTTCGGCCTGACCCGCGTTGCCCATGCCTTTACCGGCGGCGAGGCGATGGGGGAGGATACCTTCATCTTCTACCGTGCGCTCGGGATCAAACTGCGCCAGCTTTACGGCCAGACCGAGAACAGCGCCTTCAATGCGATCCAGGCGGCGGACGAAGTGCGCCTGCACACCGTCGGACGCCCGTTGCCGGGGATAGAGGTGAAGATCCAGGAAGATGGCGAAATCCTGATCCGGGCCGCCAGCGTCTTCGATGGCTATTTCAACAACCCCGAGGCGACAGCCGAGACGATCCGCGATGGCTGGCTGCATTCGGGCGATGCGGGCTATATTGAGGATAACGGTCATCTGGTTGTGCTCGGCCGCGTCTCCGAAGTCGTCCGCACCGCGGCGGGCGAGCGCTTCGTTCCCAACTATATCGAAAACCGGCTGAAATTCAGCCCCTACATCCGGGATGCGGCGGTGGTCGGCGCGGGCCGCGATCAGCTGACCGCGATGGTCTGTATCGATTTCGAGGCGGTTGGTCACTGGGCGGAGGTCAACGGCGTTCCCTACGTTTCTTACGCGGATCTCTCGCAGCGCAATGAAGTTGCTGCGCTTTTGAAAGACGCGTTTGTGCGTGTCAATACGGCGCTTCCGGAAACTTTGAGACTGCATCGCTTTGTCAGCCTGCACAAGGAGTTCGACCCCGATGACGGGGAAATTACCCGCACCCGAAAGCTGCGGCGCTCGGTGGTTGAGGAACGCTATGCGCCGGTCATCACCGCGCTCTATGACGGATCGCGGGAAGTGCATATGACAGCGATTGTGACTTACGAAACAGGCGAGACAAGCAAAGTGGAACGCACCTTGCTGGTATGGGAGGTTTGAATGGACTGGATTTTCCTGGCTGAACTTGCAGTCAACGGCGCGCTGACGGGGCTATTATACTCCCTGTTCGCGATCGGGCTTGTGCTTGTCTACAAGTCCTCCTCGGTGCCGAATCTGGCGCAAGGGGCGCTGACGATGCTTGGCGCCTATATCGTGCTCGCTTTCTCGCTGAACCTTGGCCTGCCGCTCTGGGTCGCCATCCCGCTCTCAATCGTCATCATGTTCTTCGTCGGTCTCGGGATCGAAAAGGTGGCGCTGCGCCGCCTCGCCGGGCGGCCGATCGTGATGATCCTGATGATGACGCTCGGGCTCGACATTTTTATCCGCGGGACGACGATGGCCGTCTGGGGCGGCACCTCGCGGCCCGTGGAACTTGGCGTCAGCTACGATCCCTTCTTCCTCGGGCCGTTGCTGCTCAGCCGGGTTCATATGATCGGCGCGGCGGTTTCGATTGCGCTTTTCGTCCTCATCGTTCTCTTCTTCCGCAGCCGTCTCGGCATTCGCCTGCGCGCGATTTCCGATGATTACATGGCCTCCTGGTCCGTCGGCATCTCGGTCGAGCGCGGCGTCGGCCTGTCCTGGGCCCTCGCCTCCGTCGTTGCCGTCATCACCGGCGTTATCTGGGGCGAGATCCAGAGTGTCGATCAGTCGCTCGCGCTGCTGCTGCTGAAGGGGCTGGCGGTCGCTGTTCTGGGGGGGCTTGACAGCCTGTTCGGCGCCGTTCTCGCCGGCATCCTTCTCGGTATTCTCGAGAATGTCGGCGCGGCCTATCTCGATCCGCTGGTTGGCGGCGGCAGCCGCGAGCTGGTGGTGGCGATTGTTCTGGTTCTCACCGTGATGGTGCGGCCGCACGGCCTGTTCGGCCGTCACGATATCGAGAGGGTATAAGGCTATGTTCTATCGTCAGGCCGGTATTCATCATCGCAGTTATGTTTCTGACAGCAAGCTTTTCCCCATTCCGACAGACAGGAACCTCGTCTGGTTTCTGTTCTTCCTCGGTGTCATCGCCCCGTTTATCGTCAGCAGCCTGTATCTGAACAGCTACATCCTGCCATGGCTGATCTGGACGGCGGCGGCGCTCGGGCTCAACCTTGTGACCGGGTGGGCGGGGCAGCTCCATCTCGGCTATGCCGCCATCATGGCGGTCGGCGCCTACTCCGCCGTTCATGCCGCGCGCTTTGGCATCCCGTGGGAAATCGCCCTTCTGATCGCGGGGCTGGCCGCGACGGCAATCGGCACGGTCTTCTCCTTTGCCGCGATGCGGGTGAAAGGGCTTTATCTTGCGCTCACCACGCTCGCCATGCAGTTCGTCATGGACTGGGTGCTCTCGCACGTGCCGGCGGTGACGGGCGGCTCCCACGCCTCCTTGCAGTCACCGACCTTCAAGCTGCTTGGCCAGCCGATCACGTCCGACGCCGGGCTTTACTATGTCGCTTTCGGCTGGTGCGTGATCGTGACGGTTTTCATCCTCAACATGCGCCGCACCGGGCTCGGGCGGGCGCTGGTGGCGGTGCGCGAGAAAGACTACGCCGCGGCGATCCTCGGGGTGAACAGCTTCTATTACAAGATTGTCGCCTTCGCGGCCTCGTCCTTTATCGCCGGTATCAGCGGCGCGCTGCTGGTCGCCACCTTCTTCTTCCTGGCGACACCGGAGCAGTTCTCCGTCAACGTCTCCATCCAGGTTCTCGCGATGGTTATCGTCGGCGGGCTTGCCAGTGTTATCGGCAGCTATCTGGGCGTCGCGCTCATCCTGCTGATGCCGGGCATCACCAACAGCCTGTTTGCGATGTTTGCGGACTTCCTCGGGCTGAAGCTCAATCCGGAAACGCTTGCCCATATCCCGACCGCGGTTTACGGCGCGCTGATCATCCTGTTCCTGCTGGTGGAACCGCTGGGCCTCGGCAAGATTTACAACAATATCCGTGATTATTTCCTGGTCTGGCCGTTTGACCAGATGAAAAAATAGGGTCTGCCATGAACAGCACAAACGAAAGAGAGACAGCCGCGGATCCGATCCTGACCCTCAACAATATTGAGGTTCTCTATGACTCGGTCCTGCTGGCGATCAAGGGGGTGTCGCTGGAAGTCCCGCGCGGCGGCATGGTTGCGCTTCTGGGCTCCAACGGCGCCGGGAAAAGCACGACGCTGAAAGCGATCAGCGGCCTTTTGAAATCGGAACGCGGCAAGGTCAGCCGCGGCGAGATCAGGTTCGACGGCAAGGTAATCGGCGACAGCCCACCGCAGGACCGCGTTGCACTCGGTATCTGTCACGTCATCGAGGGCCGGCGGGTGTTCGAGCATCTGACGCCCGATGAAAATCTTGAAGCGGCGGCGCCAATGTCGATGTCGCGGCAGAAAGTCAAATCGGAGAAGGAGCGGATCTATGAATATTTCCCGCGCCTTGCCGAACGAAAATCATCGGAGGCGGGGTATCTTTCGGGCGGCGAGCAGCAGATGCTCGCGATCGGCCGGGCGCTGATGACGCAGCCGCGCTTGCTTATGCTGGACGAGCCAAGCCTTGGTCTTGCGCCCTTCCTGGTGGTCGAGATCTTCGACATCATTCAGAAAATCAACCGCGAGCAGGGCCTCTCGGTTCTGCTGGTCGAGCAGAATGCGGTTGCGGCGCTAAAAATCGTCAGCCACGGCTACCTGATCGAGAACGGTCGGGTGGTGATGCATGACACAGCGGCCGCGCTCACGGCCAATTCAGATATTCAGGAGTTTTACCTGGGAGGAGGTGAAGCAAAGAATTTCCACGACATCAAGCATTACAGAAGGCGCAAACGCTGGTTGACGTGATCACTCGCGCCTAGCAGTTAAATCAATGGAGGAGATAATGGTTTCGATAACAAAATATGCAAAGGGATTGGCGGCGGGGGCTGTACTGGCGGTTGCAACGCTGTCCACCGGTACGGCGCAGGCCGCCGACCCGATTAAATTCGGCGTTTGCTACGACCTTAGTAAAGCGTACACATTCGTCACCCCGCAGGTCGTTCAGGGGGCCCGCGATCTCGCGACCCTGATGAACATGAAGGGCGGCATTGACGGCCATCCGATCGAGCTGATCGTTCAGGATCATGGCAACGAGCCGCAGCGCGGGATCGAATGCTATGAGAAGCTGAAGCGCGAAGGCGTCTTCATCTTTGATATGCTCTCGACACCGGTATCGCTTGCCGTGCTGCCGCGCGTCATGAATGACAAGAATATTCTTCTGCAGTCTCTCGTCGGTCGCGGCGATGCGATTGACGGCGATGTCTTCACGCAGATTTTCCCGATCGGGCCGACCTACTGGGGGCAGGCTGTCAACGATATCGAATATATCCGTCAGCAGAACAACGGCTCGCTGAAGGGTGTGAAGGTGGCGTTCGTTTATGTCGATTATCCGTTCGGGCAGGAACCGATTGAAATTCTGCAATCGCTGGCCGAGAAGGAAGGCTTTGAGCTTGGCCTCTTCCCCTATCCGCTGCCGGGTAGCGATCAGTCGTCCGCCTGGACACAGCTGCGTCGCTTCCAGCCCGATGCGATCATCAGCTGGTCGCTCTCCAAGATGCATGTGGTGGCGTCCCGTGAAATGAAGCGCAACGGCATTCCGATGGAAAAATATATTGCCGTCAACTGGCTGAACGAAACCGATATCGCGAATATCGGCCCGGCGGAGGCCAAGGGCCTGAAGCGCGGCACGAACGTCGCCGGCGGTCAGGAAGTTCCGATCATCAAGGAAATCATTGCTGAGCTGTATGACAAGGGCAAGGGCAATGGTGATCGGGCGACCCTGAACGACGTGTATTACAACACCGGCGTTGCGATATACTCCGTCGCGTTTGAAGGAGCGCGTCTTGCGATTGAAAAGAACGGCTGGCCTCTGACGGCGGCATCAATGAAAGAAGGTCTCGAAAGCATCAAGGATTATGATGCCAACGGCCTCTTCGCGCCGGTGACCGTGACCGCGCAGGATCATGGCGGCGGCGGCAAGACCCGTATCGAAATGTGGGACGGCGAGAAATGGGTTCCGCAGACAGACTGGATCAGCGCCTATAACGACCGCGTCTGGGAAGTCGTGAGGGAAAGCTCCAAGTCCTTCAAGTCAGAGTAATCCTGTGATTATCCCGGGAGGAATGCAGCCTCCCGGGAGGGGCAGGCGATACGTGCAGGAGGGACCGGCGAAGCCTGCCCTCCTGCCGCATTTATGTGACGCCGGCTATCGCTGCCACAGCCGGCAGATATGAGGATGGAAAGATGACCTTTTATGATGAGCTGGAAGTTCGCAGTTCCGATGAGCGCGCCGCGGCTCAATCCCGCGCGCTGGTTGACATTCTGGCCCAGCTTCGGGTGCAAGGAACGGAGCTGCCGGGCGCGGACGAGGTGCGCAGCATCGACGATCTTCCGAAGCTGCCGGTCTTTCGCAAATCGAGCCTCACCGGTCTTCAGGCCAAGGCGCCGCCGTTTGGCGGGATGCTGGTCTCGAACCCGACGCATGTCTTTCAATCGCCCGGGCCGATCTACGAGCCGGGAAGCGCGGGCCGCGACTGGGGGCGGGTCGGCCGCTTTCTGCATGCCGCAGGCGTTCGCAAGGGCGATATCGTGCAGAACTGCTTCTCCTACCATCTGACGCCGGCCGGCATCATGTTCGACAGCGCCGCACGGGCGCTCGGTGCGATGGTCGTTCCGGCGGGCACCGGGCAGACGGACCTGCAGGTTCGCGCCGCCGCCGATGTAAAATGCTCCGTCTATGCGGGAACGCCGGATTATCTGAAGATTATCCTGGACCGCGCCGATGAGCTGGGCGCCAGGCTCCACTTCAAGCGCGCGGTCGTCGGCGCGGGCGCGCTCTTTGCCTCGCTCCGCCAGGAATACAGCGACCGCGGTATTCTCTGCCTGCAAAACTATGCCACGGCAGATCTCGGCAATGTCGCCTTTGAGACCGAAGCGCTGGATGGCATGGTCGTCGATGAAGGCGTGGTCGTGGAAATCGTGACGCCCGGCACCGGAAATCCGGTCGACATCGGCGAGGTCGGCGAGATTGTCGTGACCTGCCTCAACCCCGACTATCCGCTGATCCGCTTCGCGACTGGGGATCTCTCGGCAATCCTCCCCGGGCAGAGCCCGTGCGGGCGGACAAATATTCGCATCAAGGGCTGGATGGGCCGCGCCGATCAGGCAACGAAGATCAAGGGCATGTTCGTCCGGCCCGAGCAGGTGGCGGATCTCGTCAAGCGACACCCGGAGGTGACAAAGGCTCGCGTCGTCGTGACGCGCGCGGGCGAAAAGGATGACGTATCCGTGCTGCTGGAAGCGCCCGGCGACAATATCTCCGCTTATCGGGAGAGCGTTTCGGCCGTCCTCAAACTCAATGCGACAGTGAGCGTCACCCCGCCGGGCTCCCTGCCGAACGATGGCAAGGTGATCGACGATCAGCGTGTCTACGACACGTAAAGGGGCATCTTCCTGACGATCCGGCCCGGGCCCGACGCGTGGCGTTCGGGGCCGATTTTTTTGCGCTCCCCTCAATTCGCAAAGGGCAGGCCATGCGTGATATATCGGAAAATTCTTGATTAGCGGCGGGCGTGGACTAGCTTCCATGAGGTGAACGAGGCGCTTTGGCGCATCCGGCCCGCTTCGCGGGCGGGGATGCGGCGTCTTCGCAAGCCGGGCCGATCGGCCGTTCACACGCAACATGCCGCCCTTCTTCAGGCGCCACGGCGCCAGCCAAAGGGCCGCAAAGGAGAGAACCCATGGCGCCGCGCGCATACTGGAAGGGTCATATCCGACTGTCGCTGGTTTCGTTCCCCGTTCGGCTCTACGCGGCCGTGACGCAGAGCGAGACGATTTCGCTGCATCAGTATGACAAGGAAACGGGCGATCGCATCCACTATCAGAAGGTCAATGACGAAGGCGACGAGGTGCCTGATGAGGACATCGTCAAGGGCTATGAATATGAAAAGGGCAGCTATGTCCCGATCGATGATGAGGATATGGAAAAGCTGCGCCTTGAGAGCAAGCACACCATCGACCTCGTGCAGTTCGTCGATATCGATGACGTCGATCCGATCTATTTCGATAAATCCTATTACATCGCGCCGGAGGGTGCGATCGCCGAAGAGGCGTTTCTCACCATTCGCGAGGCCCTGAAAAGCACAAAAAAGGCCGCCATCGGGCAGGTGATTTTAAGCCGCAAGGAGCGCATCGTCTCCATTCGCCCCTGCGGCAACGGGCTCGTGATGGATACGCTCCGCTATTCCTATGAAGTGCGCGAAGCCGAACAATATTTCGAAGACATTCCCGCCAAGGCCGACATCAACAAGGATCAGCTTGAGCTTGCAAAGCAGCTGATTGAGCAGAAGAGCAAGGCGTTTGATCCGAAAGCGTTCAAGGATCATTATCAGGAAGGACTTCTCGAAATTATCGAGGCGAAGCTCAAGGGTAAGAAGATCAAGGGGACGGGGAAGCGGGCGCGGCCGGAAAATGTCATCAACATTGTCGATGCGCTCAAAAAAAGCCTCGAGCAGAGTGGCGGCAAACGGTCCCCGAAGAAGACATCGAAACGGCAGGAAAAGAAGGCCGGCTAGCCGTGGGCCGGAGGAGTTATGCCCCGTACGACGCTTGAAAAATATAACGAAAAACGCGACTTCAAGGCGACCTCGGAGCCGCGCGGCAAGGCGGCGCGCCGCCGCAAGAAGAATTTGCTCTTCACCGTCCAGAAGCATGACGCAACCCGGCTGCATTATGATTTCCGCCTTGAATGGGACGGCGTCCTCTGGAGCTGGGCCGTGCCGAAGGGGCCGAGCTATTTGCCTGAGGACAAGCGTCTTGCCGTTCGCACGGAGGACCATCCGATTTCCTACCATGACTATGAAGGCATCATCCCGGCGAACCAGTATGGCGCGGGGCCTGTCATGCTGTGGGATACGGGAACATGGATGCCGCTTGGCCCGGATCCCGCGAAAGCCCTGGAGGATGGCAAGCTGACCTTTTGCCTTGAGGGCGAGAAGCTGCGCGGCGAATGGGCGCTTGTCCGCATGAGAACGAAGGAAAAGGGGCGCGAGAACTGGCTGCTCGTCAAAAGCGCCGATGCTGCGGCGGCGGACGCGCCCGGGAAGAATTTTCTCGAAAAGACCGACTACAGCGTCAAGACGGGCCGCCGCTTCGAGGAAATCGCAAAGGCGGGGACGGGGCGGGGCGCAAAATCGACGAAAAATGACGTTTCCATTGACAACCTTCGCAAAAAATACAAATCGCCGCAGCTCGCGACGCTTGTCGAGGCGCCGCCGGGCGGCGCTGATTGGGTTCACGAGGTGAAATATGACGGCTATCGTATCCTCGCCTATGTCTCGGGCGGCGAGGTGCGTGTCCAGACGCGCGGCGGCCATGACTGGAGCGACAAATTCCCCACCCTCCGGGATGCGCTGCGGCACGCCGGCGCCGGCGCGTTCGTCATCGACGGAGAGGCCGTCGCGATCGATGAGAAGGGGCTTAGCAGCTTCAAGGCGTTGCAGAATATGCTGTCGGAGCGCGCGGGCGACATGCAGGCCTATTTTTTCGATCTGCTTTACTGGGACGGGCGCGACTATGCGAAAAAGCCCTTCTCGGAGAGGCGGCAGGCGCTTGAGAAGCTGTTCGATGCTTTTCCGGACGGCCCGCTGTACGTGAGCGAGACGCTGGACGGGGAGGCAGGCCTCATTATTGAGAAGGCTTGCGATTTTGGCCTTGAAGGGATCATCTCCAAGAAGAAAAGCGCGGCCTATACCCAGAGGCGCAGCAAAAGCTGGCTGAAAAGCAAATGCGTCAAGCGCCAGGAGTTCATTATCTGCGGCCTCGTCCCGGCGAGCGATATGGCGAACGCCGTCGGCGCGCTGCATCTTGGCATCTACAAGGGAAAGAAACTCACTTACGCCGGCAAGGTCGGCACAGGGTTTGACCAGAAGACGGCACGGGATCTTTATAAAAAGCTGACGCCGCTTGCGAGAAAGAGCGCGCCCTTTGCAGAGCAGCCGGAGGGGCGTTTCGACAGGACGATTTGGGTCGCGCCGAAACTACTTTGCGAAGTGAAATTCGCCATGTGGACGGAGACCGGCAAGGTGCGCCACGCCTCCTATCAGGGGCTGCGTGAAGACAAGCCGCCGGAGGCGATCGGAAAGGAAACGCCGATGAGGACACCGAGGCGCGCCGCGCGAACGCGCCGGGATGAGGAGATGCGGGTTGCGGGCGTTAAAATCAGCAATGCAGAGCGGCGCATCTTTCCCGAAGCCGACATCAGCAAGGGCGAGCTTGCGGCCTTTTATGCGGAGATGGCGGAGGAGATCATGCCGCTGCTCGATAAGCGGCCGGTCAGCGTTGTCCGCTGCCCCGCCGGCATTGACAGCCAGTGCTTTTTCCAGCGCTCGAAAGGCAAGAGCCTGCCCGGTCACATCCACGGCATCGATATCAGCCATGGCGGCAAGACGCATGATTATTTCTATGTAAAAAATCTCGCCGGCCTGATCGAGCTGGTGCAGATGGGCGGCATCGAGCTGCACCCGTGGGGAGTGCGGATCGATCAGACGGAAAAGCCGGACCGGATCATTTTCGATCTGGATCCGGATGAGGATATTCCCTTTGAGGCCGTCAAGCTCGCGGCGATGGATGTTCGCAGGCGGATGGAGGATCTCGGCCTTGCGTCGTTTCTCAAATGCACCGGCGGCAAGGGGCTGCATGTGACAATTCCGCTTCGGCGTGATCATGAATGGGACAATATTAAGACATTCACGCGGAGTTTCGCCAAGGCCATGGTCGACGATGTGCCGGACGCCTACACGATCAACATGTCGAAAAAGAAGCGGCAGGGGAAGATTTTCATCGATTACCTGCGCAATGATTTCGCTTCAACCGCCGTCATGGATTATTGCGTCCGCGCCCGCCCCGGCGCTCCGGTTGCGGTGCCGCTCGCGTGGGAGGAGCTGGACGGCCTTCAATCGGCGCGTCAGTTTTCCATCAAGGACGTTCTCGCCCGCAAGCTGAAAAAGAAGCTCTATCACCCCCCGGCGCTTCAGCAGCGGCTCACCCGGGAGATCATGGCGAAGTTCAGCTAGCCCTTCATATCAGTAATCGCCGCCTCGCCAAGCACGACGCGCATCCAGAGTGTCGAAAGGAGGCGGGCGACATCCTCGGGCGATCCGGATTGTTCGGTCAGGACCGGATCTTTTCTGACATAGAGATTGGCGAGATATTCATCCACCATCCCGCCCGCGGCATAGACCGTGAGGATCGCCTCCGGGTCGTCCGCCGGGCGTTTGCCAAGCCGGAGCGCAATCGCCTGCGCAGTCCGCTTGTTCCAGGAGCTGTTCAGCGAGTGATACAGCTTCTCGAACTCGGCGGATTCTTCCGTCATCTGCATCAGGCAGCGGAGCAGCCCTCTGTTCAGGTAAAACTGTTTGACATAGGCAAGGGTTGTCGCATGGATCGCGTCGGCGAGATTTTTCTGATCGGTTCCCGCGTCTTTCAATGACTGGAATATATGGTGCACAAATTGCGACAGCGTGGTCGTCGTGACACTCATCTTGTCGTCGAAATAGAGATAGAAGGTGCCCTGCGATACACCGGAATGCTTGCAGATATCGACGATGCGAAGGTCATGAAAAAAGGTATCCTGCAGCAGTTTGGCGGTGGCCACCATAAGCCGATAGCGCGTGCGATCCCCTTTTTTGAGGGTGGGATCGTTCTTTGCCTGCTGTTCCAGAACCTTGTTGAACGGAATATCTTTTTTCATGCTCTCGTCGTCTCGATACCTCTCGACAAGTAGTCTATGTCGCAGATTCTGAAAATGAAAAGCCGTTGTAACAGGACTTGCGTCCCAAGCCGTGGCTGTATTATAACTGAATGTGACGTCATGTTTTATAAATGTCAATGCGCAGGGGGAAGATGCCGTTAGTCGAGGATGCGGAGTATCGAAACGAGCATGAGGTCGCGGCTCTCCAGCAGGAAGGATGGGAGCGGCAGCGCCTTCACGTCGCGAAAAATTCCCCATTTTTCAAGGCATTGTGGGGTGCGAGAGAGGTGCCGGAACGGTTGGAGGATCTTGCCGAACTGCCGCTCTGCGACAAGAGCATGCTGCGCGAGAGCCAGGCCGCCAACCCGCCGTTTGGAAATTATCTCGCGACCGAAGATACAGCGGTAAGCCGGCTGCACCGGACGTCCGGCACGACCGGACAGGCCATGAATCTCGCCCTGTCACAGCGGGACAGCCACATTACGGCGGTCGTTGGCGGGCGCAGTCAGCGCGCTGCGGGGCTTGGTCCCGGCCACCGCGTGATCCATTGCCTCAACTACCAGATGTGGATGGGCGGCCTCAGCGATCACATGACGCTTGAAGCGACAGGGGCGCTCGTCATTCCGTTTGGCGTTGGCAGCACGAAACTTCTCATCAAGACGATCATGGATCTCAACGTGACGGCAATCTCCTGCACGCCGTCCTATCCCGCGGTTCTGGAGGGCGTCATTGCCGAGCATTTCCCGGGGGTACGTCCTGCCGATCTTGGCCTGAAGCTCGGCTTGTTCGGCGGTGAGGCGGGACTCGACAGCCCGGATCTCAGGCGGCGGCTGAAATCTGTCTGGGGGCTGGAGCCCCGGAATTCGAACTATGGCGTCTCGGATGTTTTCTGCAATTTCGCGGGCCAGTGCGTTCACAACACCGACCTTCATTTCATGGCGAATGATGTTCTCTATCCGGAACTGATCGATCCCGATACGGCGGAGCCTCTTCCCATATCGTCGGACGTCACGGGCGAGCTTGTGCTGACCCACCTCGACAAGCTGTGCCAGCCGCTGGTGAGGTTTCGCACGGGCGACGTCATTCGCATTACGGGGACCGGGCCTTGTGTCTGCGGCCGAACCGGGTTTCGCTTTCAGGTCGTCGGACGCAGTGACGATATGGTGGTGGTGCGCGGCATTAATGTCTTTCCGACGATGGTTGCCGCTCTCATCAACGGCAACGACCAGCTCGGCGGCGAGTATCGGATCCGGCTGCGGGGAGAGGGGCCCTATGCGTCTTTGCCAATCGAGGTTGAGCCGGTGCCGGGCATACCGCTCTCGGACCATTTGGCGGCGGAGGTGGCGAAATCCATCAAGGAAGCGCTGGGCGTGACGGCGGAGGTCACTCTCGTGGCCCCGGGTAGTTTGCCGCGGACGTCGGGGAAATCCAGGCGCGTTATTAAGGAGAAGTAAAATTAGCGACGCAGTGAAAATGACCGTCTCGGACGGAATCGCCGAGATCCGTCTGAACAGGCCCGAGCGACTGAACGCGATAAATCCGGATCTCCTTTCCGGCTTTGCGGCGGCGCTTGAAAGGGCGGAAAAAGATCCCGGCGTTGAGGTTATTCTCATCTGCGGGGAAGGGCGCGCCTTCTGCGCCGGGGATGATCTCAAGGAATTCCATCAGCAATCGTCGGGAAAAGCGGAAACCCGGCGATTTATCGAAGACATCCAGCGAATTACCGAGCTTATCGTGAACGGTGAGAAAATTGTTGTCGGCGCCATTCACGGCTGGGCGGTTGGCGGCGGGTTCGAATGGGTTCTGAATTGTGATCTCGCGATCATGGCCGAGGGCTGCCGCTGCTTTCTTCCGGAAATCAACCTTGGCCTTTTTGTTACCGGTGGCATAAGCGCCCTCCTCCCCAATGCGGTCGGCCTTCAAAAGGCGAAAGCGATGATCCTGTTCGGCGAGCAGATTACGGCCAAAGAGGCGCTTGACATGGGGCTGGTCTATCGGGTGGCGCCTGACGACAGGGTCTATGAGGAAGCGGTTGCAACGGCAGCGAGGATTGCCGGGCTGCCGAAACTGGCGCGGCGGAATGTCAAGAAAGTGCTGAACCGCAGCTTTCAGTTATCACTCGCGGACGCGATGAAGCTGGAAACCGATGCCACGGTCGACTGCTTTCTCGACCCCGAAACGGCCGTCCGTATTGGGAACACTGAGATAAGCTAGCAGGCGTCTTCCCGCTTCGGGCGCGGTATATGCTTTTCCGGCGCGGCGCCATATGGTAATAACGGTTGATGATAGTGAGCTCCCGGAAAGACGGAAATTCCATGCCCGACGAGGGCGACAGTCCTGACGATGATCGATACCAACGCGGGCTGGCATCTGTCTTTCGGTGTCAGCGAAGCCCCCTCCCGATAACGAGTGCGCATCTTGATGGCCTCGGGCTTTCCGCCCGGGGTCTTTTGCGTTCCGCCGCCCTGCTGAATTTATAGGAATCGTCATGGAATTTCTTGCGGATCCGAATATCTGGGTCGGTCTTGGGACCCTTATCGTCCTTGAGGTCGTTCTCGGCATCGACAACCTCGTCTTTATTGCGATCCTCGCGGACAAGCTGCCACCGCATGAGCGCAACAAGGCGCGCGTGGTCGGTCTTTCGCTCGCGCTGGTGATGCGGATCGGGCTGCTTTTCTCGATCTCGTGGGTTGTCTCGCTCACCCAGCCGTTGTTCAGCATCAGTGAGTTCGCCTTCTCGGGCCGTGATCTGATCCTGGTTGGCGGCGGTATCTTCCTGCTCGCCAAGGGCACGATGGAGCTGCATGAGCGGCTGGAAGGCGCGGACAAGCCCAAGGGGCGCAAGATCGTGCATGCGGTGTTCTGGCAGGTGATTGTCCAGATCCTCGTGCTGGATGCCGTTTTCTCTCTCGACAGTGTTATCACCGCCGTTGGCATGGTGAATGAACTCTGGGTGATGATCGCTGCGGTGTGTGTCGCCATGGCGATCATGCTTGCGGCGTCAAAGCCCCTGATGACCTTTGTCTCCAAGCATCCGACCGTGGTTATCCTCTGCCTCGGCTTCCTCCTGATGATCGGTTTCAGCCTGATCGTTGAGGGATTTGGCTTCCATGTTCCCAAAGGCTATCTCTATGCCGCGATCGGCTTTTCCATCCTTATCGAGGCGGCCAACCAGCTCGGCCGCCACAACCGGGAGAAGCGCATCACCACGGGCGATCTGCGCGAGCGGACATCAAATGCGGTGCTGCGCCTCCTCGGCGGCAAGGTTGGCGAGGAGCCGCTTGGCGAAGCGGCGGACGTGATCGCCGAGCATGCGGCGCAGACCGATCTCTTCAAGTCGGAGGAGAAAGAGATGATCCGCGGCGTGCTCGATCTTGGCGAGCGGCGGGTCAGTTCGATCATGTCGCCGCGCAACGAGGTGGAGTGGCTGGACCTTAACGACCCGCCCGAAAAGCTCCGCGATGCGCTTCGCAAGCTGACGCATACGCGCGTCATTCTGGCGCGCGATCGGATTGATGATTTCGTCGGCGTTGCCGTCACCAAAGAGCTCCTCAACCTGATCATCGAGGGTAAGCCGATCGACTGGCCGCGCGTGACGCGCCAGCCCGTCGTAGTGCATGAGAATACCGATGTGCTCAGCATCATCGAAAGGCTGCGCAAGTCGCCGGTCCAGATGGCGATGATCGTCGATGAATATGGCGCGCTCGAAGGGATCGCGACGCCGACCGACGTGCTGGAGGCGATCGCCGGCGAATTTCCGGACATGAATGAGGAGGCGGCAAAGCTCGAACGGCAGGAGGACGGCTCGTGGCTCGTGGACGGCTTTATCGACATCTGGCAGCTGAGCGGCGCGATCGGGCGCAATCTTGTCGATGATACGAACCGCTACTCGACGCTCGGCGGATATATCCTGACCTATCTCGGCCATCTCCCGTCGGTGGGCGAGAGCATGACTGTCGATGGGCTCACCTGCAAGGTTCTGTCCCTTGAAAAGCGCAGCATCGGCAAGGTCCGTCTCGCCTTTGTCGCGGAGGATGAGATCGCATAATTATGCGGGTTCGATAAGCTCCTGCAACTGCTCGCGCGCCCGCGACAGGCGGGAGCGGACGGTGCCGACGGCAATCTCCAGGCAGTCGGCGACTTCCTGGTAACTCATGCCGAAAACACAGGTCATTATCAGCACCTCCTGATGGGAGAAGGACAGCTTCCGCATCGCCTCGTTGACGGCGCTGAGTTCAAGCTGGCTTTCCTGCGAGGCGTCGATGGCGCCTTCTTCCAGATAGCTGTCGGGATCGAATTTCGTCTCGAACCGTATTTTTCGGCGATGGTCGGAGGCGAAGCGGTTATACATGATCTTCGCCGTCCATTTGAAAAGATCCGTATTTTCCTTGAACAGATGCTTCTTTTCAATCGCGCGGAGCAGCGTGTATTGCAGAAGATCGTCCGCCTCGTGGTAATTTCTCGTCAGCCGTCGCGCAAAACTCCTCAAGCCGGGCATTTCAGTTGTCAGTTCCTGATTATTGAACATTTCTGTCTCCCTTGTTGCTGTTGCGTAACTGAACTTGCGACGTGCGGGCCGGGGTGCCGGCAGCGGATTGGAAATAAGCGACGCGGCCATGAAAATCGGCATGGCGAGACAGTTCTATTAGCCGCCGGTCTTGTTGCGGGCCGGCTCGGGTTATATGCCGGATCCCATCGCCGCCGGTGATTGGCATCGGCGCGAAAGGTGCGATCCGGATACGTCAGATGCCTTGCAAGGGCGCGGATAGATGATCTGACTGAACTGTCGTTACGGAAGATATTAAAGGCGCGCATCATGGCGTTCTTAAGGCGAGAACAAGAAAAGAAACCGTCACGCGTCTTCTTTACAAATAATCTTGGAACTCTTTTTGGCTTTGTTTGTTGGTGTATGCGGACGACCAACACGGAGTTTTATAAAATGAGCAAATTTTCTGAATCCTACCCCGAAATTAATGAGCTGAAGGAAGACCTCGCGTCTTTGAAAACTCATGTCTCGGAACTTGCGGCCATGCTCAAACGCGACAGCATCGACGAGGCGGACCGGTTGAGCGCGAAGGCGCGCGAGAAGCTGGACGAGCTGAAAGGCCGCGGTCAGGAAGGGCTTTACCACATCGAGGATCACATCCGCCAGAAGCCGGGTCAGAGCGTCGCGATTGCGTTCGCCGCCGGGTTCCTTGCGAGTTTGCTGCTTCGCAACCACAGAGGCTAAGCGGTGAATTCCATCCTGCAGATTTTGCAACAGGTCGTCTCCGATAACCTGCTGCCACGAACAACCGAGATCGTGCGGCGGAGTGCAATTTGCATGGCCCTCGCAGCAGTGATCGGCGTGCTGTCATTTATCGCGCTGTTTTTCCTGGCGCTCGCCTTCTACAGCTGGATGGCGCTTCACCTCCTGCCGCCGCTCGCGGCGCTCGCGACCGCGGGCGCGAGCCTGCTGATCGCTCTTGTTGCCGCCCTCATCGCCTATCTGGTCATGAAGCCGAAACCGAAGCCGGTGCCGGGACCGGTACACCAGCCGGGCGATCCATCGACCCTTGTCGCCTCGGCCGCGGCGGCGACGGCGGACGAACTTTGCAGGTCTGTAGACAATAATCCGAAAACGACCCTGTTACTTGCCGGAATTGCCGGATTTGCTGCTGCAACATTTTTGAAGAAGTAGGGGGACGTCTGCGTGAGGGGGAACAAAGTCCAACTCATTGAAAGGATATGTAAAATGCTTTTAATTAATAAAAATTTGCGAATTTTCATTCTCGCCCTGTTTGCCGTGTGCACGCTCTCCCTCGCGGCCTGCAATACGATGGAAGGAGCGGGCGAGGATATTGAGGACGCCGGCGAAGCGATCCAGAAGGGCGCAAAGTAAAGTCGCCTTTGGTGGCCTCGCAAAACGGTGAGGCCGCATAAACAGGGATGCCGGGGCGCGACCTCGGCAGGGCGGATATGATCCATGCAGCGGGCGCTGCGTTATTCTATCCGGCCCCTCCTGTTTACTCTTCGCATATACAGCACCGCTCAACTTCCCCCTCGCTCCCGGGTGGGAGGTTGACCGGCTCTGCTCGTCTTTTCCGCCACATCACCCTGCTTGAGTTCTGTTCGCCCTTCCATCTCGGCAGGCGCGTCCCTTTGTGGCATACTGGAAAGGCTTTCGTCTCCTTTCGCGCATCTGGTTGCGGCGCGCCGTAATTTCCGCGCCCGTCATGCTTTTATTCGCAAACCGGGAACCTTTCCGGTTGCGCGCCGTCTAATGGGTAAAAGGATGAACAAGATGCCCGAAAAACTCGCAAATTTCGAACTGAATGATCTCGACCTTGTCCGCCGGGCGGCACGGCGGGATGCGGATGCCATCCGCACGATCACGACACGGAACAATCAGCGCCTTTTTCGCACCGCATGGAGCGTGCTGCGCAATCATGCGGATGCCGAGGACGCGGTTCAGGAGGGGTATTTGAAAGCATTCAACTCGCTCGAAAATTTTGCCGGTAAATCCAGCCTCTCAACCTGGCTGACGCGGATCGTCTATAACACCGCCCTCGACAAGCGCCGCGCGATCAGGCGCCGGCAGGCGGAGTTGCAGCAGCAGGATATTGCCATTTTCGATGCGTATCCCGTCCGATCAATGCCCGAGCATATGTCAGCGTCGCCGGAATCGGAACTGATCCGCAAGCAGCTTTCCGAGCTTCTGATGCAGGCCGTGGCGCGGCTGCCCGATGATTTTCGCTCCGTTTTCGTGCTGCGCGAGATTGAAGGGCTTTCGGTTGCCGAAACCGCTCTCTCCTTGCAGATCAAGGAGGCGACGGTCAAGTCGCGGCTGTTCCGGGCCCGGCGCGATCTGCGCAAGGAGCTGGAAGTGAAATTTGAAACCATTTTCACGGACATGATCAGCTTTGCGGGCGCTGATTGTGATGCCATGACCAACCGCGTCCTTACCGCTCTCAATATCCAAACCTGACAGAAAAGGAGTGCTATCCATGTCACTTTATACCCGGAGTCTGCCTACGCGCCGTGATCTGCTGCGCTATACGGGCACAACGCTCTCCGTTGCCGCGATCGGCCTGGTGACCGGACACGGCATCAAGGCGGCCCATGCCGCCGACGCCTCGCAGGACGTTGCGATCCTGAATGCCGCCATCGCGCTTGAGCATGAAGGCATTGCCGCCTACCAGATTGCGGCCACAAGCGGCCTGTTGCAGCCGGCCATCGTTGATATCGGCGTCACCTTCCAGGGGCATCACAAGGGCCATCGCGATGTTCTCGTCAAGGCCGTTGAGACGCTCGGCGGCAAGCCGGCGGAAGAGAAGTCGCTGGAGGCCTATGCCGCAGATCTCAAGGCCGCAACACTCAAAAACCAGGAAGATGTTCTCCGCCTCGCGCTGGGGCTGGAGCAGGGGGCGGCGAACGCCTATCTCGGCCTGATTCCCTCCCTCGGGGCGGATTATCATCAGGTCGCCGCGCAGATGGCGGGGGATGAAGCGTTCCATGCTGCAATCCTCGGCCAGGCGCTCGGGGAGCCAATTCCGAAATCGGCGCTGATCTTCGGATAGCTTCGGCGGAGAAAACAATGAATTATCGGCTGACTATTCTGTTGTGTGTCGGTGCCCTTCTGGCATCGGGGAGTACCGGCGCGGATCGCGCGCTCTCCGTCACGGCAACATTGCCCGAACAGCCGGTAGCAGCCGGAGACAGCATCGCCCCCGTGGCTGTCTCCGGCAACCGGACAGAGGAAGGCGCGGCGCTCTACAAGCGCCGTTGCGGCGCCTGTCACTCGCTCGACAGCAACCGCATCGGGCCGCGCCACCGCGGCCTTTACGGGCGAAAGGCGGGCTCGGTCCCCGATTTCCACTACAGCAAGGCACTCAAAAATCTCGACGTAATCTGGACGGATGAGACGCTCGATAAATGGCTCGCCAACCCGACGGCTGTCGCCAAGGGAACCTCCATGGGCTATCGGCTCCGCGATGCCGATGAACGCTCCGCCATCATTCAGTATCTCAAGTCTCTCTCCGGCGCCGATTGATAAGCGATCCGGATTTCAGTTATTTGCAGGAGGAATATCCGTGTCGACCATCAATGTCGCCGAAGCCGAGGTTCAAGAACTACATCACTCCCTCGCCCCTGACCGGGCGGTCAGCAGGGCGGAGGCCGAGGCGGCGGTTCGCACGCTGATCCTCTGGCTTGGCGATGACCCGCGGCGGGAGGGCTTGCGGGAGACGCCTGCCCGCGTCGCCCGGGCATTCGAGGAATGGTTTTCCGGCTATCGTCTCACGCCCGAGGAGATCCTTGTCACCACCTTCGAGGAGGTGGAGGGATACGCCGGGCCCGTTACATTGCGGGGGATCCCGTTCGAGAGTTACTGCGAGCATCATATGGCGCCGATCGTCGGTGTTGTGCATATTTCCTATATTCCGGACGGGCGCGTCGTCGGCCTTTCGAAGCTCGCCCGCATCGTCGATCTCTATGCCCGGCGCATGCAGGTGCAGGAGAAAATGACCGCACAGATCGCAAACGCGGTCCAGGAGGTGCTGGGTCCGAAAGGGGTCGCCGTCATGATCGCGGCGGAGCATCAATGCATGTCGAGCCGCGGCATCGCCAAGCACGGCGTCGATACGATCACAACCCAATTCACGGGTGAGTTTATTTCGGATATGCTGCGTCAGCGCCGGTTTATCGAGATGGTGAGCGGCGGCACATCAGCCTAGCGGCGGCCATTGGAGCGCCCGGGCAGGAGCAAAGGAGGAATGCGTCGTTGAAAATTGCATATGGAAGCGATCTTCATCTTGAACTGGAAATCCCGAGGCCGGATCTTGCGCCGGTGCGGGACGCCGATGTCCTGATCCTCGCCGGCGATATCTTCAAGGGACGCTGCAAGGAGACAGGATTGCCGCAGCTGATGAAATATTCAAAAGCCTGCCAGCGGAAGCTCGATATTCCCGTTATCGTGGTGTGCGGCAATCATGAGCTCTATGACGAAGAGGTCGGGCAGTATCTGGACGAATGCCGCGCCATTGCGGACGCGACGGAGGGTCTTTATTTCCTCGAAAATGACGCGCTCGATATCGGCGGCGTCCGCTTTCTCGGATGCACCCTGTGGTCCGATTTCGCGATGGCCGAGGATGCGCAGGTTGCGAAGGAGGCGGCGCAGAAAATTATTTATGACTACCGGCGCATCAAGCTCGCGAACGGAAGCGACGAGGCGCGCGCCATAAGCCCCGATGATACAATCCGCTGGAATGCCGCGAGCCGGGAGTTTCTGAGCCGCTCGATCGCGGCCGAAAGCGCGCCGACCGTTGTCGTGACGCACTTCCCGCCCGTTCCGATGAGCGATCCGAAATTCGCCGACAGCCCGCTCACCCCCTATTTCAATAATGACTGGGCGGCGGATATCGAGGCGGGCGTACTGGCGCCGGATATCTGGGTCGCGGGCCATACCCATTACATGGAGGAGCAGACGATCGGGCGGACCCGCATTTGCTCGCGTCAGGGCGGCTATCCCGGGGAACTCGGCCCCTTCAGCTGGGGCCTCGTCACCCTGTAAGTGAAGCCGGTGAGGTCGGCGGACCCGCACGGTTGAAGAGGCGGTGCTTGACCTCGGTGCAGCGGAGGCGGCGGCCTTGCGCGCCGGGCTTGAAGCGCTCGCCCGCGCCGCGCTTCGCCGGCGGGGGTATAAAAGCTTCGGCGTCTGCGAGACCTGCATGCATCATGTTCGGCAGGCGGGCGGCGCCTATTGCGCGCTTCTCAACCTTCCCATCGCGCCGGATGACACCACCCGGATCTGCCACGAACATACCATCAGCGCCTGAACCGGCCGGCAGTCTAGAAATCCCAGAAGAGCGGAATGACGATCATGGCGACGAGCCACATGACAAGGTTCATCGGGATCCCGATTTTGAGGAAATCCCTGAAGCGGTAGCCGCCGGCCGCATAGACGAAGGTGTTGGTCTGATAGCCGATCGGGGTTGCAAAGCTCGCCGAGGCGGCGAACATCACCGCGACGATGAAGGGGCGCGGATCGAGCCCGAGGGAGGCGGCAAGACCGATCACGATCGGTGTCATGACGGCGGCGACGGCGTTGTTGGTCACGAACTCCGTCAGGATAGATGTCAGGAGATAGACGAGCGCGAGGATGACGAACGGCCCGAACGGCTGGACCAGCCGCACCGCCTGCTCGACGATGAGCGCCATGGCGCCGCTGTTTTTAAGGGCGATACCGATGCCAAGCATGCCGAAAATCAGCAAGAGGATATGCCAGTCGATAGCGCGGTAGGCCTGCTCCGGCCGGACGCAGCCGGTGATGATCACGATCAGCGCGCCGATGAAGGAAAGGCCCGCGATCGGCATGAGATCGAGCGCACTCGCCGCCATCA
>JRYH01000477.1_pt1 | contig 69459 bp, 45 predicted proteins | sample 235351 | NCBI WGS metagenome assembly JRYH01 (sample SAMN03074221, study PRJNA261480) | activated sludge metagenome | biome: Wastewater Treatment Plant; feature: Wastewater; material: Activated sludge; isolation source: activated biomass of a wastewater treatment plant treating wastewater... ... | reverse complement strand
TGCGGGCGCGGGCCTCTGGCGCCCGGGCGGGTTCACGCGAGGGCGCGGCGGGGAAACGCGGGGGGGATCAGTTCGGGGCGGTCGTTGAGCCAGCCGACGAGCCATTCGAAGGCGTCGATGAGGCGGGGGCCGGGGCGGGTGAAGGCGTGGCGTCCGTCGACGACCGCGACGCGGTGGGCGCGGGCCGCGGGGAGATCGGCCCACCACGGGGCGTTGTCGCGGAGGTTGCAGGCGTCGGCGTACGCCTCGTCGAGCGATCGGTCGCGCGGGGCGACGATGAGGGCATCGGGTCGCAGCGCCACGAGGAGTTCGGGGGGGATGCGGACGGGCCTGCCGGCGGAGCGGAGCCCGGCCTGCATGCCGGCGGCGGCGCCGGCGCCGGTTCGAGGGGTCGTTGGGTTGAGGGGGTGGCGGCCGCCGGCTCGCTCGATCATCTGCGCGACCCAGAGGCCGGCGGCGGTGAGCGGCTCGGTGGATTCAAGAAACCCGACGATGGGCCCCTCGGTATACGGGTTGACGAACGATTCGGCGGCGAGGAGGCGGCCCCGGAGTTCGAAGATGGCGTCGCCGGCCTGTCGTTCGAGGCCGACGGCGCGGCCGATGATGAGGTGATCGTCGAGCACGCCCTCGATCGTGTCGGGGGCGAGGGCGATGATTGTCGGCGGCGTTCCGTTGCGGCGGGCGAGGCGGGTTTGTGCGTGGTCGAGGGCGTGGGCCAGATCGGGCTCGCCCGGACCGGGGGCGTGGGTGAGGATGAGATCGGGGGCAAGATCGAGAAGGAGCTGGTCGTTGAGCGAGGCCCCGAGGGTGTCGGGATCAAGCGGTCGGGTGGCGACGGGGAGTTCGGTGATTTCGGGGGGCGTGTCGCAGGCGTGGGAGCGGGCGAGGAGCAGGTGGGCCCCGCCGATGTGGGCGAGGATCTCGGTCGCGGCAGGCGAGAGGCTGACAACGCGCATGGGGGCCCGAACAATGCAGGAACCGGGATCGAGGGACGGCGCCGGCGAGGGGGCGACCCGTCCCGGGCGGGAGAAAGACGGTACGCTCGCTGAGTCACAGCCGAGAGGATTGCGCAGGTGATGGAAGCCATGAAGAACCGTGGAGATTGGCGCGGGGGCGTGTTCGGGCTGATCGCGTTGGTGCTGGTGCTGGCGTGGCCCGCGGTGGTGGCGTCGGCGCAGGACCGGCCCCGCCCCGTGGCGGTCACGCGGCAGGGGGTGTTCCAGGCGCAGTCGCAGGACGAGCAGCCCGCGGACGAGGCGGGCGAGGGGGCCGAGGGGGGCGGGGCGGCGCCGGAGGTGGAGCTGACGGGGACGCCCGAGGACCCGATGGTGACCTTCAGCGAGACGGCCGAGCCGATGGAGTTGGCGGCGCTGGTCGACCTTGTGGCGAGCACGCTGGGGATCAATGTGAGCGTGCGTGGGGAGTTGCGTGGGACGGTGCTGTTCAACACGACGCGGTCGGTGCCCTTGAGCAGGCTGCTGCCGCTGCTGGACGCGATGCTGGAGCAGCACGATTTCTCGATTACCTTTGACGGGGAGAGCGGGTTCTACCTGGTGCAGCCGAAGGCGAACATCCCGGTGACCTTCGACGGGGGGGGGAACGAGTTCGCGTCGACGCGGCTGATTGAGATCCCGACGATCAAGCCTTCTTCGCTGAGCGAGGCGATCGGGCAGATCATGGGGGGCGGGGGCGCGGGCGGGGCGCCGTCGGGCGTGAGCTACCTGGATGAACTCGGGCTGATCATCATCACGAGCACGCCGAGGCAGATTGCGCGGGTGGAGGCGTTGATCGAGCGTGTGCTCGCTCGGCTGGACAAGATGTCGCTGACGCCGATTGAGTTGCGGTACATCTCGGCGCCGGCGGCGCGGGACCGGTTGATCGCGCTGGTGGGGGGGACGCCGGAGGATTCGGGTTCGCAGGCGATCGCGCGGCAGTTGCGTCAGCAGGGGCAGCAGGGGCAGCCCGGGGGGATCGGGCCGACCTCGGGGGGGACGATCGAGAACCTCGCGGAGCGTCTGTCGGTGGACCCGCAGTCGAACGCGTTGCTGTTCCGGGGGACGGCGGACGAGTTGGAGCGTGTGACGCGGCTGGTTGGGCTGATCGATGTGATGAACCAGTTGCAGGCGCGTCGGCATTTCGTGGGCACGGCGGCGCGGCAGGTGGCGGAGTTCGCGCGGCAGCGTGGGCTGGGCGAGGTGATCCTGCTGGACGACACAACGGGGACGCAGAACCAGTTCGGCGTTGGGCGGAACATCCAGCAGGCGGGGATCCCGGGGCAGTTCCAGGACACGGAGACGGTGGCGGGCCCGACGCTGGTGGTGGATGTTCGGAACGGGGAGATCGTGTACTACGGGACGGAGGACCAGCAGGCGACGCTCGAGGAGATGATCGACACGCTGGATACGGAGGCGGACCGTGTGGTGATCCGGCAGTATCGGCTTCACCACGCGAAGGCGGAGGAAGTGGCGGAGGTGATCCAGTCACTGCTGACGGGGGAGACCGGGCTGGGTCAGAACACGCTGCTGCCGCAGTCGCGGGGCCAGCAGGCGCAGATCGTCCAGCCCGTGGCGCCGCAGGGGGGCGGGGGCGACGGGGAGATCGGTGAGTTCGACCCGACGCGGGTGTTCGTGGTGCCCGATGTGGCGAACAACCAGATCATCGTGAAGGCGCCGGTGAAGCAGCAGGAGGACTTCGCGCAGCTCGTCGAGCGGCTGGACCTCCGGCGGCGGCAGGTGTACATCGAGGCGTTGATCGTGTCGGTCTCGGACACGGACGGGTTCCGGTTCGCGCTCGAGACGCAGTTCCAGATCGGGCAGTACCGGGGGCAGACGAACTTCGGGCTCTCGGAGGCGGGCGACAGCTTCATCGACCGGCGGGACCCGATCTCGACGCTCTCGGGGCTGACGACGGCGTTGATCAAGACGCAGTACCTGCCGTTCGTGATCAACACGATCAAGAACGAGACGGACGCGCGGGTGCTCTCGCGGCCCCAGTTGCTGGTGAACGACAACGAGGAGGCAACGGTGGCGTCGATCGAGCAGCAGCCGACGACGAGCCAGAGCCAGGGGACCAACTCGACGATCACGAGTTTCCAGGGGTACGAGGACGCGGGGACGACGCTGACGGTGACGCCGGGGATCTCCGAGGCGGGGTTCCTGCGGCTCGAGTACTCGGTGGAGTTCTCGAGCTTCACGGGGTCGGGGTCCGAGGGTGTCCCGCCGCCGAGGCTGAACCAGAATGTCAACGGGAGCGTCACGATGCCGTCGGACGCGACGATCGTGGTGGGCGGGATCACGGTGGACACGACGCGTGACACGGTGGTCAAGGTGCCGCTGCTGGGGGACATCCCGCTGATCGGGCCGCTGTTCGCGGACACGAACAAGACGAGTTCGAGCACGCTGCTGTATATCTTCATCACCCCGAAGATCCTGCTCGACCCGGACTTCCGCGACCTGCGGCTGCTGACGAAGGGCCCGCAGTTCGCGGCGGATGTCGAGGTGGATCTTCCGGAGCTCGAGCCGGTGGCGATCGATCGGATCACCCCCGGGCGGAACGGGGACTGAGGCGTGGCGGAGAGCAACGGGTCATCGGTGCTGAAGACGCGGGACCGCGGGTCGTCGACGCTCGCGTCGGTCGATTTCGCGTCGGTGGCGGAGCATTTCGGGTCGCTGGGGCTCACGGCCGAGCAGATCCGGACGATCGCGACGGCGGAGGGTGCGGACGAGAACCCTTGGGACCTGATGATCCAGCTGATGGGTGCGGACGAGCAGTCCGCGCTCGAGTCGCTGGCGGCGCGGACGGGCCTGCCGTTCGAGGTCGAGCCGGTGCTGGAGGACTCCGCGAGCGGGTTCTACGAGCACATCGACGCGGACTTCGCGCGGACGCACGCGGTGGCGGGGATCCGGTCGGACGGGCACGGGATGACGGTGGCGTCGGCGCAGCCGATGCAGCCGAGCGTGTACACGCTGCTCGAGGACCGGCTGCGGATGCCGATCGACATCGTGCTGGCGCCGCGGGCGGCGGTCGCGAGCGTGATCAACCGGGGGTACGAGCGTCGGGGGGACCTGGTCGAAGAGATCGTCGAGGAGATGCCGCTCGACGCCTCGGCGATCGAGACGGCGGCGGGCGCGGTGGGTCGGCAGACGGACCTGCTTGCTCTGGCGCGGCAGACGCCGGTGATCCGGCTGGTGAACATGATCCTGTTCGAGGCGTTGCGTCGCCGTGCGAGCGATGTGCACATCCACCCGATGGAGACGCGGCTGGTGATCCGGCTCCGCGTCGACGGGATGCTGGTGGACGCGTTCAGCCCCCCGCTGAGCCTGGCGCCGGCGATCAGCAGCCGTTTGAAGGTGATGACGGAGCTCGACATCGCGAACCGCCACAGCCCGCAGGACGGTCAGACGACGGTGCGGATCGGGTCGAAGAAGGTGGACATCCGCCTGAGCGTGATCCCGACGATCTACGGGGAGCGGATCGTTCTGCGTCTGCTGGACCAGAGCCAGACGCAGCTCTCGCTGGACTCGCTGGGGATGGACCCGCGGATCCAGGAACAGTTGATGGACATGGTGGACCGGCCGAACGGGATGGTGCTGGTGACCGGGCCGACGGGGTCGGGCAAGACGACGACGCTGTACGCGGCGCTGGACCGGATCGACCGGACGAGCCGGAATGTGATGACGATCGAGGACCCGGTGGAGTACCGGCTCGAGGGCATCAGCCAGATGCAGGTGAACCCGAAGCGGAATGTGACCTTCGCGACGGGGCTGCGGGCGTTGCTGCGGCAGGACCCGGATGTGATCCTGGTGGGCGAGGTGCGTGACCACGAGACGGGCCAGCTCGCGGTGCAGGCGTCGCTGACGGGGCACCTGGTGCTGGCGACGCTGCACACCAACGACGCGCCGAGCGCGATCCCCCGCCTGATCGACATCGGGCTCGAGCACTACCTGGTGACGAGTTCGCTGCTCGGCGTGCTGGCGCAGCGGCTGCTGCGCAAGTGCGACCCGGACAAGCCCGGGCAGTACCGGGGCCGGCTCGCGGCGCACGAGTTGCTCCGCGTCTCGGACACGATCCGGCGGCTCACGGCGCAGAACGCGGACGCGGTGACGATCCGCCAGGCGGCGGTGGAAGAGGGATTCGAGCCCATGCGGGTGGACGCGATGCGGAAGGTCGAGCAGGGGCTGACCGACCAGGCCGAGGTTTTCCGCGTGCTGCACTGACCCGGCGAGACGACGACCCCGGGCCTCAGGACTTGAGCAGCGCCGCGGTGAAGGTCTTGCCCGTGGTCTCGCGCTCCCATGTGTGCGCGGGCCCGGCCTTGCTCTCGTAGAAATCCCAGAGTTCGAACCAGTAGGAGCGGAATCGGTGCGCCCCGAACGGGGCGTAGTGCAGCTCGAGCCGGCGGAGGATCTCGCGGTCCGTGCCGGTGTAGCCCAGGACGGCCTTGCCGTGGCGGACCGATTCGCTGTCGAGGGCGAGGCGCGAGTAGCGGCCCAGGAGTTGCATGATGTTGCCCGCGGCGTACGGGCCGATGCCGGGGAGGGTCTTGAGGAAGGCGAAGACCTCGTCGTCGGGGGTCGCGGGGTCGGCGAGGCGGGTCTCGTCGATGTGGCCCTTGGCGAAGAGCCGGGCGAGGTCGACGAGGCGCTGGTCGCGGTAGCCGACGCGGCAGCGGGCGCGGAGGGTGCCCGGCCGCGTGCGGGCGAGCCGGGCGGGGGTCGGGAAGGCGTGCCCGCCGGAGGGGCTGCGGCCCCCGAGGACGGCGCAGAGGCGCTCGTTCATGTGCACGGTGCTGGGCCAGGTGACATTGCACGAGGTGACGGTCTTGACGACATCCTCGAAGAGGGTCGGGGATCGGAACAGACGCCCCCGTCCGGCGGCGGCGAACCGCGGGTCGAGCTGATGGAACTCGGCGAGGTGGCCCTCCGGCTCGTCGAGGCGGAGCATGCGGGTGATCTGGGCGCGGGCCTGGGCCTGCTCCGCCTTCGAGAGTGCGCGATCGAAGCGGGCGAGAAGGGAGGCGCGGCGGGGCGCCGGCGGTCTGGCGGATGGCGCGGGCTGGGTGATGCGTGCGGTGGTCGGGCCGTCGCGCAGGTGCAGGACGCGGAAGAGGGACTGGGTCTCGACATCCCAGTGGTTGGGGGCGAGAAGGAAATAGCCGTAGGAGCAGACATCCCGAGCCAGGCTGAAGTCGGCGGGGGCGGGGATGGTCAGGCGCGTGCCGGGCACGGGATCAGGCGCGCAGCAGTTCGGCCGGGGCGAAGGCGAAGCCGGCGATGTTCACGCAGAGGCGGTCGCTGAGGCGTGCGTAGGGCTCGTAGTGCTTGTCCGCCTGATCCGCGATGGCGGCGGCCTCGGTGTTGGCGTCGGCGAGCATGCGGCTCTGTGCCTTGGCGAGCGCGTCGATGCCCGGGCGGTCGAGTTCCGGGTGGAACTGGAATGCGTAGGTGCGCAGGCCGATGGTGTAGGCCTGGACCTTGCACGCGGCGCTGGAGGCGAGGAGCGTGGCGCCGGGGGGCAGGGTCTTGACTTCCTGGCCGTGCGAGTGGAACTGCTGGTGCCGCCAGGGGAGGCCGGCGAGGATCCGGTCGGTCTGGCCCGGGACGAGGATGTTGATGTGGGCGAATCCGACCTCGGGCTTGTCCATTGCGCCGACCTCGCCGCCGAGGGCCTTGGCGATCATCTGGCACCCGAGGCAGATGCCGATGAGGGGGAGTTCGGCCTCGTGGGCGGCGCGGAGGAAATCGATCTCGCGTGGGATCCAGGGATGCGGGTCGCCGACATTGGGGATGCCGCCGAGGGAGACGACGCCGTGGATGCCGTCGAGGTCCTCGGGGACGGGCTTTCCGCCCTTGTCCGCGGGGATGTCGAGGCGGCGGATGTCGAGTTGGAAGCCGTGGTCGCGCAGGGTCATGCCGAGGCGGCCCGGGGTCTGGGCTGGTCCGTGCTGGAAGACGACGATTCGTGCCATGGGGCGATGATAGCGGGCGGGGCGGGCGGTCAGCGCCAGGACCGGGCCTCGCGGGCGGAGGGCTGGCGGACGGAGAGGCGTTCCCACTTGCGGAGGCGGTGGCGGGCGATCCAGCCGGGCGACTTCCACGCGAGGAGCATGAGCAGGGGCCCGAGGGCGAGGGTGGCGGCGGTCAGGCCGAGGCGCCAGGCGGCGTGGTCGGCGAGTTCGCTCTCGATGCGGCTGAAGCAGCGGGCGTACCAGATGGCGAGGTAGGCGAGGCCGGAGAGCAGGAAGGGCTTCCACTGCCGGAGCGCGCTGGCGAAGCAGAATCCGACGGCGACGCCGGGCATGAGGAGGAGCCAAAGGGCCCATTGGCCCCAGGTCTCGTGGATCTCCATCAGCAGGAGGGGTGCCATGAGGTGGGTGGGGATGATCCACCGGAGCACCTCGGCGAGGCGGCGGCGGAGGGGTGTGGTGCGCCGGCCGAGCAGGACCATGATCGCGGCGAGGAGGAGACTGTTGACCGCGAACGCCCAGGCCTGCTCGGGGGGGAGGGGGGCGGCGTCGCGGACGCTGCGGAGGAGGTACCACCCCGGGGCGAAGGCCGCCACGGTGGAGGCGCCCAGGCCCATCCAGACGAGGCTGCCGCAGAGAATCGGGGCGGCGTCGCGACGCTTGGCGCGGCGGCGGCCGAGTTCGCGGATGAGTTCGTGCTCACGGTTGTCGAGGAGGAGGGCGGCGGGGAGCATCGCGGCGCCGAGCAGGGCGAGCCACCCCCCCCACCGTGCGAGGCAGGCGAACAGCGGTCCTTCGAGCCCTCCGAGGGCGAGGAACCCGGCGGCCCAGGCGACCGCGGCGGCGAGGACGGCGAAGAAGGTGAACGCGGCGGAGCGAGCGATGAGCCGAAGGGCGCTTGCGAGCGCGAGGGAGGCGATGCCGAGGATCAGGATCTGGGCGTTGGCGAAGCCGGGGGCTGGGGCTTCCAGCCCGGCGAGGAGCACGGTGAGCTCGGCGGCGGGGCCCATGCCGAGCCCTCCGGCGCCCGCGAGCCAGCCGGTGTGGCGGAGGGTGAGCCAGAGCGCGGTGGGCAGGGCGAGCTGGGCGGTGACGAGCATGCCGACGCCGATGCGCTTCTCGCCCGAGCGTTGAAGTTGCAGGCCCAGCGCGAGCACGGCAAGGGAGAGGACCCAGGCGAGGGCGGACCCGACCGCGGGGCCTATGAGCGACCACGCGTTGGCGAGCCCGAGTGCGAGCCCGAGGAGCATGACCCACCCGCCGAGGTAGAGGGCGACCTGGCTGGCGCGGAGGCGGCGTGCGTCGATGATCCACGGAGATTCGGCGCGCTGGAGATCGGTGAGCACGCGGGCGACGACCTCGGCCTCGCGCTGCGTGATCAGGCCGAGGCGTTTCCACTCGCGGGCCTGGAGCACCTGCTGCTCGATCTGCTCGTCGAACCGGGCTTCGAGCACGCGCGGGCGGGCCGAGACGGTCTCGCGGCGGAGGTAGCGGCGGATGTCTGCGGCCATCGCGCCGGCGTCGGGGTAGCGCTGGCGCGGGTCGGCCTCGAGGGCGGTGAGGCAGATCTTCTGGAGGTCGGCGGGGGTCTCGGGGGCATACTGCTCTGGGAGGGGGACCGCGCCGCGGCGGAGGAGGTCGATCATGACGGCCGGCGCGGTGTTCCGCGGAAACGGCAGGCGGTCGGTGAGCAGTTCGAAGAGCATCACGCCGAGCGCGAAGACATCGGCGGCGGGGCCGACCTCGCCCCCCGCGACGAGCAGTTCTGGGGCGGCGTAGCCGGGCGTGCCGCCCTTCGGGACGCCGACCCAGGACGCGTCGGACTCGGCCCGGGCGAGGCCGAAGTCGACGATCGTGGCGCGTTCCTGCCGGTCGATGAGGATGTTGGAGGGCTTGAGATCGCCGTGGATGAGCCCCTCGAGGTGCATGGCGGCGGCGGCGTCGAGGACCTGGAGCAGGATCGAGACGCGACGGCGGACATCGAGCGGGCGGCAGAATCGCGCCAGATCGATCCCGTCGACCCATTCCATGGCGAGGAAGGGCGTCTGCCCCACCAGCGAGACCTCGAGCACGCGGCAGAGGTTCGGGTGGTTGAGGCGTGCCATGGCGCGGGCCTCGGCGACGAGACGGGTGTGGGCGCGCAGGCCGGGGTCCTCGCCGGGGTTGGGGTCGAGGACGGAGAGGAGCTTGATCGCGACCCGCCGGCCGAGTTGGGTGTCCCGCGCGGCGAAGACGCGGCCCATGCCGCCCTGGCCGGCGAGCGACTCGATCCGGTAGCGCGTGCCGACGGCCTGCTCGGCCTGCTTGAGGAGTTCCTCGGGCGTGGGTGTCTGGAGCACCCACGCCGGTCGCGGCGCGGCGGAGGCGTTGGGCGCGGTCGACGCGTCGGCGGGCGCGTTGGTCGGCGTCTCGTGCGGGTTGGAGGTGATCACTCTGCTCGGCACTCGGGAACCCCACGACACTGTACCGCGCCGGGCGGCGATTCCTGTGAACGGGCGGGCCTGAAAAGAAACACGGCCCCGGGGAGGGGCCGTGCTCGGGAGCAGTCATGTCACCGGTTTACCCGGTGATGGGCAGCGCGGGCTCAGGGGCAGCCGGCGTTGAAAGCGGCGATGAACGCCTGGATGTCCGCGAGATCGAACACGCCGAACGGGGCGGCGATGTCGGCGAGCGGGTCCTGCCCGGTGAAGGCGGCGATGAACGCCTGGATGTCGCCGAGGTCGAGCACATCGAAGGGCTCGGCGATGTCGGCGTCGTTGCACCCGCCCTGGGCGGCGCCGGGCACGGGGAGGGTGACGGACATCTCGTCCGGGTTGCCGGCGGAGGGCTCGAAGAGGCCGATGGTCACGGTGCCGTCCACGGGGGCGGCGGTGGAGGTGAAGCGGAAGTTGTAGAGCGTTCCGTAGCGGATCGCGTTGGCGACGGGGTTGGTCCCGAAGGTGGTGCCGTTGGACCAGACGATCTCGGAACCCGCGTCGGCGCCGGTCCAGTCGGTGTTGTTCCACGGCTCGCCGGAGTGGTAGTCGATGTCCTTGAACCCGATGTTGGTGACCGGGGCGTCGGTCTCGACGGAGAACGAGCCGGCGGCGCGGTCGGAGTTCATGTTGAAGACGGCGTACTCGTAGCGCCAGGTGCCGTCGCCGTTGTCGATGACATTGGCGCCGACCCAGAAGCGGCCGTCGTTGGGGACATCGATGGTGGCGAGCTCGACGCTCGGGACATTGACCTGCCAGGCCTCGATGGCGGTCTTCTGGCGGACGGTCGCGGCGGTGTAGTTGAGGTACCACCCGCCCGAGAAGGCGTTCTCGGGGCCGACCTGGGTCATGCGGTAGGAGGCGTTGTTGAGGTCGTTGCCGGCGAGGGCGTCGTCGCGGGCGATGTACTGCGCCTCGGAGACATAGACCGCGCCCGCGTTGAGGGCCGGGTTGAGGTCGTCGACATGGACCTGGATGCGCTTGTAGATCTGGTTGCCGGTGGCGCCGGCGGTGGAGAAGGGCCAGGGGTACTGCCCGGTGGCGGGGTTGATCTCGAAGCGCGGCCCGAGGCCCGACTGCGAGCCGTTCAGGCCAGTCGAGTATGGGTCGGAGCACCCGACGCCGAGGGTGGAGCAGCACCCGCCGCAAGTGGGCGAGCAGGAGCCGCAGAGGGTCTGCTGGAGGGCGCAGAACCCGTGCTTGATCCAGGACACACCGATCTGCTCGATGGCGCCGTGGTTGATGCGGTAGATGTTGGTCAGGATGAGCGGGTGCCGGTCGGCTCCGCTCTGGAACCAGTTGAGCGCCACGGTGCCGATGTTGCACGAGGTGGTGCCGATCGAGTAAGCGACGAGGTCGCCCGTCGTGCCGAAGTGCTGCGGCCCGTTGCCGCCGGGCTGGCTGCCGACGCCGGCGACATCGCCGACGATCACATCGGCCTGTCCGAAACCGAGCCCGGCCGACAGCGCGACCGTGGCCCCGAAGATCCCTCTCTTGATCCAAGACATGCGCATCATTCCGTCCCTTCTGATGGTGGTGCGACTCGTGACAATCCGCCTGCCGAGAGACCGACAGGCCCCCGGAACACCCCACGAGAGCAACCTGGTTGAAGTTGAGGCTTCAGACTACCGCAGATGGTCGGTGTTGTGCCAGCGCGAATGTACAAAGAAGCCTATTCAAGACCCATCGATCGCCTTCCACAGGCGTTCCGAACGGCAAGTTGCGGCCTCGAAATACTGCACGACAGGAATTTTCCTGCGGAACAAAATTTCCGGCGGATCACGGCGCCGCTCGCCGCGCCGCCGCCTCAGCGCGCCAAGTCGCGGCCTCTTCGGCGCGGCCCGAGGCGCCCAGCAGTTGGGAGGCCCGCTCGGCGAGCAGCGCGTTGGTGGGCGCGAGACGGGCGGCCTCGACGATCTGGTCGATCGCGCCAGATTGATCGTTGATGGCGAACAGCATGCCCGCGAGGTCGTGACGGAAGATCGGCTCCTCCGGGTGCCGCTCGACGAGGGCGCGGAGCTCGGCGATCCCCTCGGTGAGCGGTGGTTCGAGGCCCAGTTCCAGTCCGATCTGGGCCAGCGCGGTCGCGAACCCGAGGCGCTGCCAGGGGTCGTGCCGTTGACCGGACGCGGCTTCGCGGAGGAGGGCGAGGCCGCGGTCGGTCTGCCCCAGGGCGAGGAAGACGCGCCCGATCTCGAACATGGTCGCCGGCTGGCTCGCGCCGGTTGCCGAGGCGGCACGCTCGACGATGGCGGCCGCGTCGGCGTCGCGCCCCCCGGCGGCGAGGATCCGGGCTGCGCCGAGGAGCGTGGCGGCGTCGGGCTTCTCCGCGACAACCGATTCGACCAGGCGGATCGAGTCCGCGGGGCGTCCGATCGCGTTGGCGAGCTGGGCCGCCTCGAGCCGGATCGCGGGGTCGTGCGGGTCGAGTTCGAGAACGCGGTCGAGGATGCGGCCCATGCCGTCCCGGTCGCCTTCGAGCGCGAGCACCTGTCCCTTGCTGAGCAGGAAGCGGGGGTCGGTCGCCTCGGCGACCGGGGGGTCGGCCCAGATCGAGGGATCGTGCAGCGAGGCGTCCCACAGCGTGCGTGAGAGCCGCAGGCGGACGGCGTGGAGTTCGGGGTGTTGCGCGATCGCGTCGCGCATGATCTGGAGCGATTCGTTGTTCAGCCGCTCGACATTCTCCGGGCTCGAGTCCTTTTCGAACTGCCGCGAGGCGTCGCGAGCGTGGAGGTTGAGCATCTGGAAGATCAGGCCGTCGGTGGGGTTGCCCCGCTCGACGACGCGGCGGAGGACATCGACCGCGGGGCCGAACTCGCCGAGCACGGCGTGGAGGTAGGCGACGCGGACATCGTCGTCGGGGCTGAGGCGCCAGCCCAGGCCGCCGCGGCCCGGTGCGTCGGCGCGGGCGTACCAGGCGAGGGCGGCGCGGGCGCGGGCGGCGGGTTCCGGTGAGGGGGCGAACTCGGGGCGGAGGATGGCGTCAACCGGGATGCCCACGCCGGCGTGGAGCGCATCGCCCCGCCAGCGGGCGAAGTTGCCCACGCCCCCCCACGCGGCGAAGGCCCACCCGGCGAGCATGAGCAGCGCGAACGCGATGCCCGCGGGACGGAGCCGCCCCTTGACGCGCAGGTCGAGGCGGTGGCTGCGCGCGTTGGGCGTCGTGAGCATCTTCCAGAGGACGACGGACAGGCCCGTGCCGACGGCGGCGAGCCCGCCCGCCATGAGCATCGGGACCTGGTCCAGCATGCCGCGCGTTGCGATGAAGAGCACGAAGAAGACCAGGGCCGCGGCGATCTCGCCGGCGGGGCTCAGGTCGTACCGGCGCGATCGCTTGGCGGTCACAGCGGCGCGTTCCGCGTCGACCCCCGCGCGGGGCCGGGCGCCCATCGCGGGCCTCCCCGGGGCGATGGAGAGCGCCTCGTTGGGGCAGACGCTGATGCAGTCCATGGTCTTCATGCAGCCCGGGGAGACGACCATGCCGTAGATCTTGATTTCCTCGTGGACACGGACATTGCTGGTGCAGGCGGCGGTGCAATGCCCGCACTCCTTGCATTTGTCGTGATCGACGCGGACGCGGACGGGGGCGACCGGCTCGACGAGCCCGAACATGCCGCCGTACGGGCACGCGTAGGTGCAGAACGCTTTGGATCCGAGGAAGTAGACGGTTGCGAACCCGCAGACGAGGATGAACGGGATGGCGATGTACCACTCGGGGAAGGTCGCCCAGTAGTCCTCAACGAAGAGCTCATTGCGGAACCCGTAGAAGGGCTCGACGCGCTTGAGCCACCAGGGCCAGTCGATGTTGGCGGCGTCCATCGCGGGCTGGAGGATGAGCCGCTTGAAGTTGGGCCAGAGGAACATGTAGGACCCGAGGACCAGCGGCACAAACACGAGCAGGCGGGAGCGGAAGGGCTTGGGGCGAATACCGGCCTTGCCCATGAGCCAGGCGCAGAAATCCTGGAGGGCGATGACATGGCAGAGCCACCCGCAGACATAGCGCCCGAAGACGATCGTGACGATCAGGGCGAGGCCGAAGAAGATCGCCCCGGCGTTGACGATGCCGTTCTCGAGTGTCTGCATCGATTCGGAGGGCTCGACGGGGGAGAGCGTCGTGCCGACGAGCAGCCACTGGATGACATGGATCACCATGAGGACATGCACGGCGACGAGCACGCCGGCCCTCCAGGGGCCGATGCGGGTTCGTTTCATCGCGGGCGTTCCCGGCGCAGCGGAGCCGAGCACGGGGAGCGAGACCGATCGCGTGGTCGCGGGGGTGCATTGGCGGGGCATGATCCGGAGCGTATCCGCCGAAGGGGTCGGGGGTTCAGGGGCGGACGGTCGGGAGCCGGTGCGGCGGCTATCCTGTCGATCCCGGGCTGGTTTTTCCGGTCCGGTCAACGCGGAGACTGAACATGGCCATCCTCGTCAACGCCGACACCAAGGTCATCTGCCAGGGCATCACGGGCGCGTTCGGCAAGGTGCACACCCGCGGGTGCTGCAACTACGGGACGAAGATGGTCGGCGGGGTGACCCCGGGCAAGGGGGGCACCAAGGACGAGAACGGGCTGCCGATCTTCGACACCGTCAAGCAGGCGGTCGACGCGACGGGGGCCGAGGCCTCGATGATCTTCGTCCCGCCCATGTTCGCGGCGGACGCGGTGCTCGAGGCGGCGGCGGCCGGGGTGCGGCTGGTCTGCTGCATCACGGAAGGCGTGCCGGTCAACGACATGGTCAAGGTTCGCACGGTGATCGACGAGCTCAACGGGTCGCGTGATCTGGGGCAGTCGAGCAAGGTGGTGCTGCTGGGGCCGAACTGCCCGGGCATCATCACGCCCGGACCCAAGAGCGGCGCGGGCGACTCGCGTCAGAACCCGTACACGAACAAGGGCTGCAAGATCGGGATCATGCCCGGGTACATCCACACCCACCTGTCGGACCCGGCCTGCACCACCGGCAAGCGGGTCGGGATCGTGTCGCGATCGGGCACGCTCACCTACGAGGCGGTCTGGCAGACGAGCCAGCTGGGCATGGCCCAGAGCACCTGCGTGGGAATCGGGGGCGATCCGGTCCGCGGCCTAAGCCACATCGATGTCATCCGGATGTTCCAGGACGACCCCGAGACCGACGGGATCCTGATGATCGGGGAGATCGGCGGGTCCGACGAGGAGGCCGCCGCGGAGTACATCCGGGCCCATGTCTCCAAGCCCGTGGCGGCGTTCATCGCGGGCCGGACGGCCCCCCCGGGCAAGCGGATGGGTCACGCCGGGGCGATCATCTCCTCCGGGGCGGGGGGCAAGCCGACGGGCACGGCCGATAGCAAGATCGCGGCCCTGAAATCGGCGGGTGCGGTTGTAGCGGAGACCCCCTCGGATATGGGGAAGGCGATGGCGGCGGCGCTGGGCCTGCGTTGATTTCGGGCACGCCGATCGCAATTCGCGGGGCCCGAGTCACACTTCCGCTGTTTTGGGTCGGCTTATGCGTCGATTCTGTGGCATCAAGGTGTCACAGGACGGGCCATGCCGCGGGCAGATGCTGGTCAATCTGTTGAGGGGGACACTCTCCCCGGGGCCGCGCCCCGCGTCTCGGCGCGGGTGCCGGTGGGGCCCTGGGTGCTGGCGCTGCTGGTGCTGGGGCTGACCGGGGCCGCCTCGGCGGTTGCGTGGTCGCAGGCCCGCGCCTCGGAGTTGAAGACCGCCCAGAGGCACTTCGAGCGGCGGACCCGCCAGCTCTCCGAAATGCTCAGCGTCGTCGCGGGCCGCTCGGTTCAACTGGCGAATTCCGCGGTCGGCCTGGTCGAATCGAGCGAGCACCTGACACGCGACGAATGGGAGCGGTTCACCGCCCGGTCGCTGCTGACGGCTGAGGTCCCGGGTGTTGACGGGCTCGCCTTCATCGAGCGGGTGCCCGCGACCGGCCTGTCGTCGTTCATCGAGCGCGCGCGGGGCGATGGGGCCCCGGACTACGCCCGCCGGCTCCCCCCTGCGACGGATGAACCAGAGCCCGTGGACGCCCATTACATGGTGCTGTGCAAGGCGCCCAGCGACCTGCACCAGGCGTACTGGGGGATTGACCTGGCGGCGTCGGCGGCGACCCGGCAGGTCTTCGACCGGGCGTCGGAGCCGGGGCGGATCGCCTTCGAATTGCTGTCGCGGGCCCCGCTGGGGGGGGATGGCCCGGGCTCACCGGTCGCGTTCCTGGCGATCCCCGCGTTCGGGCCCGCGCGCGCGGGCGAGGCCCCCGGCGAGGTGCTCTCGGGGCTCCGCGGGTGGGTGGGGCTCTCGGTCGACCTTGCCGCCTACTTCGACGCGGTGGTAACGGGACACGCGTTCGACGGGGCGGTCGCGCTCCGATTGCGGACCGAGGGGGAGTTCGTCGATGTCTACCGAACGGCCGCCGCGCCGCGGCCGGGTCTGATCCAACCTGTTGAGTTGCACGGGACCTACGCGGACAACGAATGGAGCATCCGGGTCGAGCCCGGCGAGTCGTTCGCCCCGGATTTCACCGCGGCGAATCGGACGGGCGTTACCGGGCTGCTGATCTCGCTGCTGGTCAGCACGATCAGCCTGCTGCTCTCGCGGACGGGCCACCGAGCGACGCGGCTGGCCGAGGCGATGACGGAGGACCTGAGACGGAGCGAGGTGCGTCTGCGGGAGCTTGCCGAGCGGGCCGAGGAATCCAGCCGGCTCAAGAGCCTTTTCCTCGCGAACATGAGCCACGATGTCCGGACGCCGATGACGGCGATCCTCGGGTACACGCGCGTGCTCGAGGACGAACTCGGGGCGGGGGCGACGGGGCACACGGCCGAGGCGCTCGCGGCGATCCAGCGGAGCGGCGCGCACCTGCTGCACCTGATCAACGAGGTGCTGGATCTCTCGAAGATCGAGGCGAACCGGCTTGTGCTGGCGAGCGAGCCGTTCAGCGTCCGCGACCTGATCTCCGGGTCGGTCTCGGTGGTGCGGAGCCTCGCGCAGGCGAAGGGGATCGCGCTCGTGATTGAGCTCGGTTCGCCGGTGCCGGCGAGGCTTGTCGGCGACGAGGCCCGGCTGAGGCAGGTCCTGCTCAACCTTCTCGGGAACGCCGTGAAGTTCACCGAGCGGGGCGGCGTTCGGCTCCTCGTTTCGGCGCCGGCGGGCGCGAGCGCCGGCAAGTCTCGCCTCGTGCTCGAGATCGAGGACTCGGGAATCGGGATGACCCCCGACCAGGTGGCCCGGGTCTTCCAGCCGTTCGTGCAGGCGGACCCTTCGCACACGCGGCGGTTCGGGGGGACGGGGCTGGGGCTGACGATCGCGCGGCGGCTGGTGGAGGCGATGAACGGGAGCGTCGAGATCGAATCGGAGCCGGGGGTCGGGACGAGGTTCCGGGTCTTGCTCACGCTCCCGGTCCTGGGCGCGGAGGTGATCGACGACCCCGACCACCTGAGCGAGCCGAAGCGGCCCTGGGTTCGCGCCGCCGGGGCCGACAGCGCGCCGACCGGGGGACGCGTCCTGCTCGTGGAGGACGGGCCGGACAACCAGCGGCTGGTGGCGTACACGCTTGGCAAGTCGTCGGTCGAGATCAGGATCGAGAGCGACGGCGAGGCGGGGCTTCGGCGCATGCTCGAGGCGTGGGAGCAGGGCGAGCCGTTCGACCTGGTCCTGCTCGACATGCAGATCCCGACCATCGATGGGTACACAGTCGCCTCCCGGGCGCGGGAACGGGGCTATCCGGGGCGGATCGTCGCGCTCACCGCGCACGCGATGGCGGGTGACCGCGATCGATGCCTGCGAGCCGGCTGCGACGGGTACCTCTCCAAGCCCTTCCGCCCCGAGGATCTTCTCGGGCTGGTGCGGTGGGCGACGCGGGAGCGGGCCGAGGCGGCCTGAAATCGGGCTAGCGGCGGTAGACCGCTGAACACCCGGTGGTCTCGGTGACGCGCACCGACGCGACCCGGGCCTCGGGCGCGAGGGCGTCGTCGAGCCGCCCGGCGAGCTCATCGGCGATGTGACGAGCGATCTGCTCGGCGCTGGGATTGACACGGTCGAACGGGGGTGTCTCGTTCAGGTTGGCGTTGACCAGCGGCCTGCAGATGTCCTTCAGGACCGCGTTGACCGTGTGAAAATCGCAGAGCAGGCCGTCCTCGTCGAGGGTCTGCCCCTCGAGAGTGACGGTGACGCGGAAGTTGTGCCCGTGGATGGGCTCGCGCACGCCGGCGATGGTGAGCGCGTGGGCGGCGCAGAACTCTCGTTCAACCGTGATCTCGTACATCGCGCCTCCTGCACGGGCGCCGCGCGGCCGGCGCCTGGCCGGGCGGGGTCAACCGGTCACAGCCTGCCGAACACCGGGAGTTCGCCGACCAGCGGGCGGAGGTAATCGAGGAACTCGCCCGAGACATCGAAGTCGCCCAGGATGAGGTTGGGCTCCATGTGGCGGGTTTTGGCGGCGACCCTGGTGAGGTCGATCCGGTCGAGTTCGGAGCGGTAGTCCTGCCCGGCGTAGCCCTTGCCGGTGCGGAGGATGGCGACGGAGCCGTCGAGGTCGCCGCTGGCGGCGAGGACGCCCGCGTACCGCCCGGCGCGGCGTGCCTCCTCGGCGTCGATCGGGGAGGGGTCGGGCCAGCAGCGCTGGAGGTACCCGAAGGTGTCGGCGCGGATGCGCGGGGTCTTGCCGGCGGCGGACTTGAGGCGGGTCTTGAGGATGTTGGCGAGCTGATCGCCCAGGGCGCCCGAGCCCGAGAGCTGGACATTCCCGTGGGCGTCCTTCTCGCCCTGGATGAGCATCGCGCCGATGGGTGTTCCCTCGGCGTCCTGGATGCCCTCGCTCACCGCGATCTGGCAACGCCCGAGGCGGTCGTAGACCTCCGCCACACGCTCGACGAACGACTCGAGATGGAAGGGAACCTCGGGCAGGCAGATCACATGCGGGCCGTCGTCGGGCTGGCGGCGGGCGAGCGCCGCGGCCCCGGTCAGGAAGCCCGCGTGCCGGCCCATGATGACATTGATCTTGATGCCGGGGATCGAGGCGTTGTCGAGGTTGTCGGCCATGAAGGCCGTCGCGACATACCGCGCCGCGGACGGGAAGCCCGGCGTGTGGTCGTTGACGGGCAGGTCGTTGTCGACGGTCTTGGGGACATGGAAGCAGCGGAGCTCGTACCCCGCCTGGTTCGCGAGTTCGTTGACGATGCGGCATGTGTCCGAGGAGTCGTTGCCGCCGATGTAGAAGAAGTAGCGGATGGCGTGTTTCTCGCAGGCGTGGAAGATGCGCTTGCAGTATTCCGCGTCGGGCTTGTCACGCGTCGACCCGAGGGCGGCCGAGGGGGTTCGGGCGACGGCGTTGAGGACGGCCTGGTCCTTCTCGGTCAGGTCGACGAGTTGGTCTCCGGTCAGCCCCCGGACGCCGTGTCGCATGCCGAGGACGCGTCGGATGGGGTTGCCTGGCTTGCCCGCGCCCTCGGCGAGGAGGCCCTCGACGACGCCGACGAGCGACTGGTTGATGACCGCGGTGGGCCCGCCGGACTGCCCGATGACCGCGTTGCCCTCGATGAGTTGTGCCATGGTGATCGTCCTCGATTCGCGGGGTCAACGCCCCTTCGCCGGAGGGTAGGCGGGCCGCGAGCGGGTCCCACGCGACCCGGGCCCCGAGCCACTATCCTCAGCCCATGCGAACTCCCCTCCGAACCGTCGCCGTTGTGCTGTTCGCCTCGGTCTTCTCGGTGTCGGCCCGCCCGACCGCGACCTCGCCGCTGACGCCGCACCCCAACGGGATGCGTCGGGCCGAGTCGACCCACCATGTTTTCCTGAACGCCACGGTGCACCCCAGGCCGGGTGAGGTGTGGGAGCAGGGGTACATCGAGGTCCGCGACGGACGGATCGTGGCCGCGGCGGACCTTGCGGGCTTCCGCCCCGCGATCCCGCCGGGGGCGCAGGTTCACGATCTGACCGGGGAGCACATCTACGCCGCGTTCATCGACCCGTTCGTCGAGGTCGAAGCCCCCAAGCCCGGGCCGGACCGCGCCGGGAGGCACTGGAGCGAACTGGTCACGCCGGAGCGTTGGGCGCTCGACGGGGAGGGCGTCTCCGCGGACACCGCGTCGCAGCGGCGCGGGCTCGGGTTCGCGGCGGCGATGATCTTCCCTGAGGGGGGCATCCTCGCGGGGTCCGGGGCGGTGGTGAGCCTGGCCGAGCGGGCCGACGACCCGAGCGCGCGGTTCGAGACGGTGTACCTCGACCGTGCATTCCAGGCGGCCGACTTCGAGACCGCGGGTTGGCGGAGCGGGGCGTACCCGACGAGCACGCCGGGGGCGGTCGCGTTGATCCGCCAGACGCTGCTCGACGCGCGGTGGCAGGCGAGATTCGCGCCGACCGCGAGCGGGGCGAACCCCGTCAACGCGCTGACGCCCCTCGAGGACGCCGGCACGCCGCTCCTGTTTACCGCCGACCACGAACTGGAGCATTTCCTCGCGTCGGACATCGCCTCGGAGTTTGACCGCGACCTGGTGATCGTCGGGAACGGGATGGAGTTCAAGTGGCTCGAAGGGATCGCGGGGCTGGACCGATCGCTGATCGTCCCGCTGCGTTTCCCGGAGAAGCCCGATGTCTCCTCCGTCGGGAAAGCCGAGTCGGTCGAGCTCGAGACGATGATGACCTGGGAGCAGGCCCCGACGAACCCGCGCCGGCTCGCCGAGCGGATGCGGGACTCAGGCCGCGATCTGGCCCTGACGGCGAGCCACCTGCCGAAGGGGAGGAAGTTCCACGATGAACTCCGGCTCGCGATCAAGAACGGGCTGACCGAGGAGGATGCGCTCGCGATGCTGACCACCGCTCCGGCCCGCATCGCAGGCATAGAAGACCAGGCAGGGACGATCGACGCGGGCAAGCGGGCGAACCTGCTGATCGCCTCGGGCCCGGTGTTCGAGAAGGACACCGATTTCTATGACCTCTGGATTGATGGGCGGCGGCACGCCTTGGGCGACCGCCCGGGCCCGGACTTCGACGGGACCTGGCGGATGTGGGTCGGCCCGGAGGAGGCGCCCGCTTTCGAGATGACCCTCAAGATCACGGGGTCGAAGGACAAGCCCAAAATCGTCGGCACGGAGTCCTGGAGCCCCGACGGGGGCGAGGCGGAGCCGCACTCGAGCGACGCGAGGCAGGTCCGGATCGAGGAGCGCCGGCTGAGCTTCCTGCTCGACGACGATGACGACGAGAAGGTGACCTACATCGTGTCGGGCACGCTGGTCGGCTCGGACCGCATGTTCGGCACGGGTGTTGCCGCCGATGACAGTAAATTCGAATGGCAGGCCAGCCGCCAACCCGCGGGCGAGGATGGGGGCGACGCCGGGAACGCCGCGCCGCCCACGCCGGACGAGGCGCCCGCCGGCGACGATGCCGACGACGCGGACGATCAGGCCCAGGACGAAGACAGCGGGAAGAAGGACGACGCGTTCGAGCCCGCCCCGCCGCTGCCCGGGTACCCCTTCGGCCCGTACGCGGTGGCGTACCCCCCCGAGCCCGAGATGATCCTGTTCACCAACGCGACGATCTGGACCGCGACCGATCGCGGGACCTTCGAACGCGGGTGGATCCTCATCGGCGAGGGCATGGTGCTGCGGAGCGAGGCGGGCCCGACCCCCGAATTCCTGCTCGACGGCTCGAACCCGGAGATCGTGGTGGTGGACGCGACCGGCAAGCACATCACGCCGGGGCTGATCGACGCGCACAGCCACACGAGCCTGTTCCGTTTCGGGGTCAACGAGGCGGGGCAGGCGGTGACCGCGGAGGTCCGCATCGGGGATTCGCTCGACCCCTCGCACATCAACTGGTATCGCCAGCTCGCGATGGGCGTGACCGCGGTCAACAGCCTGCACGGATCGGCGAACCCGATCGGGGGACAGAACGCGATCCACAAAATCCGCTGGGGCGCGCGCACGCCGGCCGAGATGCGGCTCGCCAACGCCCGCCCCGGCATCAAGTTCGCCCTGGGCGAGAATGTCAAGCAGAGCAACTGGCAGAGCGATGGGTCGCGTTACCCGCAGACGCGGATGGGCGTCGAGACGATCATCCGCGACCGCTTCGAGGCCGCCCGGAGATACGCCGTCGAGCAGGCCCATTGGTTCGTCGAGGACTACGCCGCGGACATCGAGCGCCGCACCGGGTCGCGCCCCGCGAATGTGACCCCCCCCACCACCACGGGGCGGGCGGCGGTGGACTACGGCATGCGCGTCATCCGGGAGGGGTATCCGGTGGGCGAGATGGCGTTCCCGCGCGAGTCCCGCCGGATCGATCTCGAACTCGAGACGCTCGCCGAGATTCTGGCCGGGGAGAGGCTGGTCCACTGCCATTCCTACCGGCAGGACGAGATCCTCATGCTCTGCCGCGTCGCGGCGGACTTCGGCTTCCGAGTCGGTTCGTTCCAGCACGGCCTCGAGGTGTACAAGGTCGCCGAGGCGGTGCGCGAGAACGCGATCGGCGCCAGCTTGTTCAGCGACTGGTGGATGTACAAGGTCGAGGTCATGGACGCGATCCCCTTCGCGGGGCCGCTCCAGACCGAGGCCGGCGTGAACACCTCGTACAACTCCGATTCGGACGAGCTCGCCCGCCGGTTGAATACCGAGGCCGCGAAGGCGGTCAAGTATGCCCGCCCCAACTCCGGCATGACTCCGGAGGAGGCGCTCAAGTTCGTCACGATCAACCCGGCGATGCAGCTCGGCATCGACGGTCGCGTCGGCAGCCTTGAGGACGCCAAGGACGCGGACCTGGTGGTCTGGTCGGGCGACCCGCTCTCGTCCTACTCCGTGGTCGAGCAGGTCTACATCGAGGGACGAGAGGTCTACAGCCTCGAGCAGGACCGGATTCACCGCGAGCGAGTCGCGAAGGAACGCCAGCGGCTGATCCAGAAGATCGTCGCCGCCCCGGACCGGGGCGGGAAGGGCCGGGGCGGGGACGAGCGCGAGAAGCCGACGGAGAAGCCCCTTGTCGACTCGCCCCCGACCCGCGCGGGCGTGCTCGCCTCCTGGATCAGGGCGGGCTTCCACCCCGACGACATGCGCCCGGGCGACTGCGGCTGCGGCATCATCAACCACGCGATCTTCTACGAGAGCGAGGAGCGCTGAACATGAAGACCCTCACCATCATCCTCGCGATCGTCGCCTCCGCCGCGATCGGGCTCGCCCAGGACCTGCTGCCCGCGTCCCCGCCGCAGACGGGCGGGGTGATGCTCGTCGGGGGCACGGTCCACACCGTCTCGGGCGAGACCATCGAGAACGGGGTCGTTGGCTTCCGCGACGGGCGCATCACCGTCGTCGCGGACGCGGCGATCATGTCCCGCATCTCGCTGACCGACGACACACGCGTCATCGACATCGCGGGCCGGCATGTCTACCCCGGCCTGATCGCCGCCGCGACGCGGCTCGGCCTGACCGAGACCGAGTCCGTGCGCGCGACCCACGACTACAACGAGACCGGGGGCTTCACGCCCGAGGTCCGCGCGGTGGTCGCGGTGAACCCGGACTCGACGCTCATCCCCGTCGCCCGGCTCAACGGCGTGCTGCTCGCGGGCGTCGCCCCCTCGGGGGGACGAATCCCGGGCCGCGCGGGCGTCATCCGTCTGCACGGCTGGACCTGGGAGGACATGACGGTGCGGGCCGAGGCCGGGCTGGTGCTCGCGTGGCCGAGCGTGCGCACGAACCAGGGCCCCTGGCGTTCCGAGCGTGGGGACGACGAGGACCGCATCAAGCGCGACCTCGACGCGATCTCCCGCTTCTTCGACGACGCCGGGGCCTACGCCCGGGCGGTCGACGCGGGGGCCGACCTGCCGGTCGATCTGCGGCTCTCGGCGATGCGGCCCTATCTGGGCGAGGCGTCCGGCGAGGGCGCGCGTCCCGTGTTCATCGCAGCGGACGATTACGACCAGATCGTCTCGGCGGTCTCGTTCGCGCAGGCTCGGGGGCTGAGAGCCGTCATCGTGGGTGGGCGGGATGCGCACCTGTGCACCGAGCTGCTCAAGGCGGCCGACACGGCGGTGGTGATCGACGGGACCTACCGCTTCCCCAAGCGGGCCGACTCCCCGCACGATGAGGCGTACGCCCTGCCCGCGAGGCTGCACGCGGCGGGGGTCCGGTTCTGCATCACGGGCTCGGACCGCGACGGCAATGTCCGCAACCTTCCCCACGAGGCCGGCATGGCGGCGCGATACGGGCTCGAACCCGCCGCCGCGGTGAGAGCGATCACGCTCGGCGCCGCGGAGATCCTGGGCGTCGCGGAAGACTATGGGTCGCTCGAACAGGGCAAGAGCGCGACCCTCATCGTCACGACGGGCGATGTGCTCGAGATCACGACCAACCTCGAGCACGCGTTCATCGAGGGCCGCTCGATCGACCTGCGCAGCAAGCAGACCGATCTGCGCGACAAGTTCGTCGAGAAGTACAGGCAGCTCGGCATCATCAGCGAGTAGGCCTTCTTTGGATCAACACAGAATCTGGCCTCCGCGCGCGGGCCCGCGGTGGTCTCGCCGCGCGCCCGGCCTTAGGGTGCGAGGATCACCACACCGCCGCGCTGAACCCCGGGCGTGTCCACCCTGGGCGAGCGGCCGAGGAGAATCACGCCGCGCGCCGCCGCGGGCGAGCCCACGAGGAGCAACACCATGACCACCATCCCGTCCATCGTCTCGCCCGAGCTCAAGCGGGCCCGCCGGCAAGTCCGGGTCGCGATGCCGGACCCCACCCGGCGGCTGGAGCAGGACGAGGAGTGGTTCCTCTACCACGACGGGTCGGCCTGGCGCGAGCTCCGCCTGCACGACTACGCCGAGATCTTCGCCGTGCCGGGCCTGTACGAGCATGTGGTCACGGACATCCTGGGCTGCTCGTCTCCCGAGGTGGTGGCCGACCTGCTCGTCCGCGCCGTGGTCGAGGCCGGCGAGGACCCCGGCGAGATGACCGTGCTCGACCTCGGCGCCGGCAACGGGTGCGTCGCCGAGCAACTGGCGATGCGGCGCTTCTCGACCCTCGTGGGCGTTGATCTCACGCCCGCCGCGGCGGAGGCCGCCGAGCGCGATCGCCCGGGCCTCTACGCGGACTACGCCGTCGGTGACCTCACCGACCTGCCCGATCGGGAGCGCGCCCGGCTCGACGCGCGGTCCTTCGACGCCATGGTCTGCGTCGCCGCGCTCGGGTTCGGGGACATCCCGACCGAGGCGTTCCTCGCGGCGTTCGAACGGGTCCGCCCCGGGGGGTGGGTCGCGTTCAACATCAAGGAGTCGTTCCTCGACCCGGCGGATGAATCGGGGTTCGGGTCGGCGCTCCGCGGCATGATCGCGGAACGCTTGCTCGAGGTGATCGGCCGCAAGCAGTACCGGCACCGGCTCTCGTCGAGCGGGCTGCCGCTGCGCTATGTCGCGTTCATCGGCCGCAAGCGATCGTGAGCCGCTCGAAGGCCCTGCGACGAAGGCGCACCCGGATGCCCCGTTGCGCGGCGAGCAGGGCCGCACCCCGCCCGGGAGCGGAGCGTCGTCCTGTTGCCGCCGGGCAGGGCGTCGGGCCCGGCGACTCGTCAGGGGACGGGTCCATCTTGATGCCCGATCGTCCCTGGACCATGGCGCCGTGGTTCATCTCGAAGTGTGAACCATGCTTCGCGGCGTGGGCCGGCCTGATCCGCCGTCACCCTTCGGGATGACGACGGGCACCGGGAACACGCCGGAACGGAGAACGGCCTCAGTCCTCCGGGATGTTGTCGCTCGTCACGATCTCGCGGAACTTCGTGCGGAGCTGCTTGGTGATCGGGCCCTCGGCCTTGACCGACTTGTCGGCCCCGATGATGTGCTCGCAGTCGTTCCCCGCGGGGTCCTTGGCGATGATGGAGGTGACCGCGATCATCTCGGCCGCCGAGCCGGTGAGGAAGACCTCGTCGGCCTCGACCAGGGCGACGGGGCGGAACATGCGTTCCTCGACCTCGTACCCGCAGGCGGGCGCGACGGTGTCGATGATGAACTGGCGGGTGATGCCCTCGAGGATGCCCGCGCTGCTCGGGGGCGTGAAGATGCGCCCGTCCTTGACCGCGAAGATGTTGTCGCCCGTGCACTCGCTGACAAACCCGTCGAGGTTGAGCATGACCGATTCGAGCAGCCCGCGATCGATCGACTCGATCTTCGCGAGGATGTTGTTCAAGTAGTTCAGGCTCTTGACGCGCGGGTCGAGGCAGGCGATCGGGACTCGGGGCCGCTCCGCGATCACCACCGTCATCCCCTTCTCGTACATCTCGGGCGGGTAGAGGGCGATCTGGTCGGCGATGCAGATGATGCCGGGCTCGGGGCACTTGAAGGGGTTGAGCCCCAGCGTCCCCACGCCCCGCGTGACCACGAGGCGGATGTACCCGTCCACGAGCCCGTTGAGGTCGATGCAGCGGCGCTGGATCGCGACCATCTCCTCGCGGCTGATGTGGATATCCAGGCGGATCGCCTTGGCGGACCTCCAGAGGCGGTCCATGTGCTGCTCGCACTTGAAGATCTTGCCCTTGTAGACGCGGATGCCCTCGAACACGCCGTCGCCGTAGAGCAGCCCGTGGTCGTAGACACTGACAGCGGCCTCGTTCTTGGCCTTGAACTCGCCGTTGACATAGATGATCGGGCGCTGCAGGTCGGGGTGCGTGATGACCGGGGCGGGGATCGCGTCCACGCGCGCCAGGCCGCTCGAAAACACGGAGCCGGGAACACTGGTGGTCTGGGTCATGCGAACCTCCTTGTTGGCCATCAAGTCCCTCCGGCGACTCTGCGAGACACCGAACTTCCCCGACCGTAGCGCGGCGCCGTTCGCCACGCCACCGAGACTACGATCACAAATCGATCGTATTCCAATCAGAATACGATCAAAGAACCGGTTCAGGCCCTCACGGCGGCTGAGAACCGGTTCTTCGCCTGTAGTACGACAGATTCGACCTGGGGATCGACTTCTTCGTGCCGCAGTGTGCGCATTCCGTCGCGGAAGCGCAGGCGGATCGTCACGGACTTCTTGCCCGCCCCGATCTGCGGACCTCGATAGGTCCCCACGAACCCGCACGCCTCCATCCGGTCGGGCGCGAGCTCACGCACCATGCCGGCGATATCGGACCACCGCACCCCCTCGTCAACGATCAACGAGAGATCCCGCTCGATCGCCGGGAAGCCGGGGAGCGGGTGCGCCAGCGAGGCCGGCGGGAAGCCCGCGACCAGCGGTTCGAGCGCCAGATCCGCCGCGGCGACGGGTGTTTCCAGGTCGAACGCCCGCAACGCGTCATCACTGAGCAGGCCGAAGAGCCCGAGCTCGACCGGCGCGTGGTCGCCGCGGGCCCGCAGTCGCACCGACGCCGTCGCGGCGGGGTCCCACCCGCTGGGGATCGAGCCCACGAGGGGCTCGACGAGCACGCCCGCCTCCGAGCCGTGCATCGCGCGGACGACCTCGTCAAGAACTCCCCGCATGACGCGAAGGGCGGCCTGGCGATCATCAAAGCCCCGCTTGCTCGTCTCGCCGCTGCCGGGCACATCCATGAGCAGGCTGAGGTTCCGGCGTTCCACGCTCCGGGGGGAATCACCGGCCCCGGCGGAGGGGTGCTGGGCGAAGCAGGAGGCGATCTCAAAGAGCCTGACCTCGCCCGGGCGGGCGGACCGGGCCGACTGGTTGGCCCTCCGGCACGCGAGCAGCCCGAGCAGCGGGCTGGGTCGGAGCGTGGGCTCGTCGGCGCGGCGGGAGTCGTCGACCGCGGTCGCCTCCAGGCCCGGCGGAAGGAAGAGCGGGGCGGTCTTGGGGCTGGTGAAGCTGAAGGTCACGGTCTCGTCGAACCCGAGCCCCGTCAGCACTCGCCCTACCTCGCGGAGCGCCCGGCGGGCAGGCTGCGGGGTGACGACGCGGACCGGCAGCGTCGGCGCGACGGGGATTGCGTCGTAGCCCCGGATGCGCGCGATCTCCTCGATGAGATCGATCTCGCGGGAGAGGTCCCGCGCGCGGTGCGGGGGGATCTCGCACACCAGTTCGTTCTCGTCGCGCTGCTCGACGCCGATCTCGAGTGCCCGGAGCATCGCGATCATGTCGCCGACGGGGATCTCGATGCCGAGGATCGTGCCGACCCGGGCGGGGCGCAGCACGACCGCGGCGGGACTCGGGAGGGGAAGCCCCTCGCTCAGCACGCCCTCGGCCAGCGTGCCCCCGGTGAGTTCGCAGAGCAGGGCGACGGCCCGCTCGGCCGCGAACGCGATGGTCCGGGGATCGACGCCCCGCTGGAACCGGAAGCCCGCGTCGGTGTTGATCGCCAGGCGCCGGGCCTGGGTGCGCACGGTCACCGGGTCCCAGGTCGCCATCTCAAAGACAATGTCGGTCGTCGAGCCATCGACCTCGCTGTCCGCCCCGCCGATGACGCCCGCGAGCGATTGGGCCCGTTCGGCGTCGGCGACGACCAGGTCCGTAGGTTTAAGCGTGCGGTCCTTCTCGTCGAGGGTCCGCAGTTTTTCGCCCTCGCGGGCGTACCTGATCACAAGTCGGTGGCCCGCGAGTTTGGCGCGGTCGAAGACATGGCAGGGGTTGCCCAGTTCGAAGGTGATGAAGTTCGTGACATCGACCGCGTTGTTGATCGAACGCTGCCCCACCGCTTCGAGCCGCTCGGCGAGCCACGCGGGGCTCGGGCCGACCTTGCACCCCGTGATCACATGAGCCGTGAACAGGGGGCAGGCCCCGGGCTCGCGGTTCTCGAGGCTCAGGAGATCGCCGACCAGCCCCCGCCGCCCCGGCCGGGCGGACTCCGGGTAGACCAGCTTCCGACCGGACAGGGCCGCGACCTCCCTGGCGCACCCGATATGGCTGAGGCAGTCGGCCCGGTTGCTCGTCACCTCCACATCGAGCACGACATCGCCGTTGGCGAGCGCCTCCCGGGCCTCGATCGGGAGGCCGGCCTGCGTGAGCAGGTTGTCGGCCTCGTCCGCGGAGACGCCGCTGGGCGACAGGTACTGATTGAGCCAGGCAAGGCTGATATCCATGGGGGCAAAGCGTAGCGCGGGCGACGCGGACCCGCCCGCCCGGGGTAGACTCCGCCATGCCCCGAACCCCGCTCTGGATGCTCCCCGCCGCGCTCTTTCTCGGGGGCTGCGCCGCCACCTCCGCGACGCTCCCCGACGACCGGCCGGGCGACTTCGCCCTGCTCATCACCGTCTATCCGGTCGAGGCCGACAAGACCGCCCTGCCCGACCCGCGCTGGCTCCGCCCCGCCCGGTACGCGGTGGACCCTGATGGCAGGCTCCGGGCCGAGTCGGGCATCGGGGTCTCGAGGCCGGGGTTCCCCCCCCTTGTGCGGGAACTCGATCCGGGCGAGGTCGACCGGCTGTACGCCCTGGCCGCGCAGGCCGGGCCGGGCCAGGCCGAGGTCCCGGGCCCGCAGGTCTTCACCCCCCCGGCGGACCGGCGTGTGGCGCTGCTCGAGATCAGCGCCGAAGGTCGGGTCCGGGCGGCCCAGCACGACGCCGATGCCGACACCCCCCTCGCCCCGCTGCTGCGGGAACTCGCCCGCCTGAGCTGGCTCGACCGCGACTGAGACCGATCTCCGTTCCACCGTGTGCCCCGGTGCCCGCCGTCATCCCCAAGGGTGACGGCGGTTCAGGCCGGCCCACGCCGTCATCTCGTGGTTCACTCTTCGAGATGAGCCACGGCACCATGGTCCAAGGACGACCGGGAACCCGCGTGAGGCCTCGGGCCGGCATGCCCACGGCCCATCGCGCCCCGGTTCGGGCGCGCATGAAAAAAGGGGCGCTCGCGGGAGCGCCCCTCGGTCATCTCGCACGCCGGCGGTGTTACGGGCAGCCCGCGTTGAACGAGGCGATGAAGGCCTGCACATCGGCGAGGTCCCACACGCCGAACGGGGCGGCGATGTCCGCGACGGGGTCCTGCCCCGTGAAGCCCGCGATGAACGCCTGGACATCCGCCAGATCGAGCACATCGAAGGGCTCGGCGATGTCGGCGGGGTTGCAGCCGAGGTTCACATCCTCGCAGAACTGCCGGCTGATCCGGAAATCATCGAGGCCGGCCTCGATGACATTCTGCGATCCGACATCGTTGGCCGTGAACCGGAAGCGCAGGTTCGCGCCCGCGGGCACCTCGTCCCCGATGAAGATGGTGTCGGAGCGCCAGGTCGCCGCGACGCTGGTCACCGTGCGCAGCCGCGTCCAGTTGGAGCCGCCGTCGGTGGAGTAGTCGACGCCCCACTCGTCGCCGTTGATGCCGCCCGAGGCGATATCGCTGAACCAGTAGCGATAGGACACCTGGGCCCCGTCGGGCAGATCAAACACGGGCGAGGTCAGGATCGTCGTCCCGTTGTCGACATCGGAGTTGCAGGAGGAGGCCGCGCTGTTGTCGGTCACCCAGCACTGCCCCGACCCGTCGGCGTCGGCGCCCGGGGCGCCGCGGGAGGAACAGTCGACCGGGATACCCCGCGTCCACTGCCCGTCGGTCGCGTCGCCCGAGACGGTCCAGCCCAGGTCGGTCTCGAAGTTGTCGACCAGGATGGTCTCGATCTCGCCGATCTCCACGGCGAACGGGGTGCCGCCGGGCGGCACGGTGACGACGCCCGCCTCGACACCCTCGGCGGTGACAAAGAACTCCATGGTCTGATCGCAGTTCGCGCCGGGGATGGTCGAGAGGAAATCGCCGCCGCCGGCGTCACCCATCGGCACCACGGTGTACGCCCCGCCGTTGAGACGGTAGTGCAGGGCCACGGAGCCCGGCACGAGCGCGTCCACGCCCGGCTCGACGCCGACGCGGACCTCGAGCGGCGTGGCCGGGGCGAGCAGGTCGGGCACGCCCGATTCGAGGCTCGCGGCGAGCAGGCCCGGGCCCAGGGCCGGGGTGCCCGCGATGGCGAACCCCTGGGGCCCCTGCGGCACGCTGTGCCCCACGACCTGGATCATCCACCGGCCCGACGCCGGGTTGCTGACCTGCACCTGCTCGATGTTGTTGAGGTGGTCCTCCTGGGTCTTGACGGCGGGCGAGCCCGGGCTCGCGGGGTTGATGGTCCATGGATAGTGCCGGGCCCCGCTGGGGTCGACCACGACGAGGTCGAGGTCGTTCACGAGGGCGGGGCTGACATTGGGCGTTCCCGGGACATCGTCCCACGCCATGGTCAGCTTCAACTCGGGGGTTCCCGGGGCGACATCGACGGTGAAGGTCTGGATGCCCCCGTTGTCGACCGAGCCCTCGTCCCACTGCCCGGTGCGCACGAAGTCGATGGTGGGGATGGCGCGGATCGAGCCGTACCCCGTCTGGTTGTCCGGGCCCGGGTTGCCGAGGTCGACGGCGTTGTGGGCGAGCCAGACCTTCATCAGCTGGTTGGAAGGATCGGGCTGGCCCGGGAAGGTGGCGCGGAAGTCGTCATAGATGAGCGCCCCCACGCCGCAGGCGGTGGGCGAGGCCATCGAGGTGCCGCAGAGCGTCGTGTAGGCCGTGTTCGAGGCGGAGTCGGTGCTCGTCACACCCCCGTCGGCGTTGGACTGGCACCCCGGGGCCGAGATCACCGGGCGGATGCGCCCGTCGTCGGAGGGGCCCCACGAGGTGAAACTCGTGACGGTGTCGTTGTTCGAATTGAGCGCCCCGACGGTGATCGAGTTCTTGTTGTTCGACGGGGGCGGGGTGGTGTTGTAGGTCGTGCCGCACGACCCGCTGCCCCGCTCGTTGCCCGCGGCCCAGAAGATCACGATGGGCTCGCCCAGCGACCCGCGGACGACCGCGTCGATGGTCGCGGCGGTGAGGCCGTAATCGCCCTCGTACGAGCAGGGGAACCCGTTGGGGGCGACATTGGAGCCGATGGAGTTGTTCGACATGTCCGCGCCCTGGTTGATGGCGTTGGTGTAGTCGAACTCCAGATCGCCCGGGTTGGTGTAGAGGAAGGTGCCCGAGCCGTCGTACTCAAAGCCGGCGCTGAGGATGCCGACGCCCGGCGCCATCCCCTTGTGGGTCGCGTTCGCGACGCCGGCGCCCCCGATTGTGCCCGCGACATGGGTGGAGTGGTAGTTGGTCGCGTCCCCGTCAATCACCGTGGCGCGGCCCTGGAAATCGTTGTGCGTCGTCCGCACCGCGCCCCCGTCGTACACGAAGACCGTGACCCCCGAGCCGTCGAGGTTGTACGGCGCGGCCTGGGCCTCGTTGGCCTGCACGCGGATGCGGTTGTCGGCGTTGAACATGCCCATCCGGGGCAGCGGGGGCTCGATCCACTGCACGCGGTCGTCCTGAGCCAGATCGGCGATGTTCCTGAAGGGCAGCTCAACGACCAGCATGTTCACCGACTGCACCGTGTCGCGCACCACGCCGCCCGCCAGCGCGATCATGTTCCGCACGCCGGCGTCAGCCGGCGAGACATCCGCGTGGAGCTGCACATACACGCCGATGACCGGGTTGGCCGCCGGGTCGGTCCCGGCCTCGGCGAGCGCCCATGACGGCGCCTCGGCGCCGGTCAGCTTCTCGTCGAGCCGGTGGGCCGGGGCGATCTCGCCCACGAACTCAAACGCCGCGGACCGCGCCGCCCGCGAGGGCTGCACTGTGGGGTCAATCCGGGCGAAGAACGCCGGGCCCCCGAGCGGGGCGAGCAGCGTCACGCCCGACTCGGCGAGCGCAAGCCGCTCGGCGGGCGTCGGGATCGAGGCGAAGGTCACGACCACGCGTGATTCCCGGCCCGAGAGCCGCTGCAGGGCGTCCGCCGGGGCCTCCTGGGCCCGGGCCGACTCGAAGGCGGCGACCCGGTCGACATTCCGCCACGGGATGTCAGCGGCGATCACGGTACCGGCAAGGCAGGCGAGGATCGCCGCCGATCCAGAACGAATGCTCATCACGATGTCCCCTCTCGAAATATGAACGGACAGAACGCCCCAGAGGCGGTTCAGACTACAGGAACTCCCCCGAATCGGCAACAGATCCGGACCGCTCAGCCCGATTTTCCGCCGGGCCCTCGGGGCCCCGCCGCTCCTGACCACCCCTGCATCCGCTTTGATCGCAGGTTGTTCGCAATCGGCCCGAGGTGGTATCGTCCCGCCCATGCCGACGCACCCCGACACACCGAGATCGCCCGACGCGCCCCGCCCGAGCCGGGGCCTTGCCCGGTTCCTCGCCGCGATCGAGTGGGTGGGCAATCTGCTCCCCAACCCGGTCACGCTCTTCGCGATCTTCGCCGTGGGCGTGCTGATCGCCAGCGCCGTGGCCTCGTGGGCGGGGCTGGAGGTCGAGGACCCCAGGCCCGGCCGAGAGGGCGAGCGGCTCGTCGTGCGCAACCTGCTGAGCGGCGAGGGCATCCGCTGGATCGGGGAGTCGATGGTCGTGAACTTCAGCGGGTTTGCGCCGCTGGGCACGGTGCTGGTCTCGCTGCTCGGCGTCGCGGTGGCGGAGAAATCGGGGCTGCTGACCGCCGCCGTGCGCGCGCTGGTGCTCAACGCGCCGCGTCGCATGGTCACGCTGGTCGTGGTCTTCGCCGGCGTCGTCAGCAACGCCGCCAGCGAGATGGGGTATGTGGTCATCATCCCCCTCGCGATGGCGATCTACCACGCCTTGGGGCGGCATCCCTTCGCCGGGATGGCCGCCGCGTTCGCCGGCGTGTCGGCCGGGTACAGCGCCAACCTCCTGATCGGGACGATCGACCCGCTGCTCGCCGGCATCACCGAAGAGGCCGCGAAGCTCATCGACCCGGCGTACGAGGTCAACCCGGCGTGCAACTGGTACTTCATGGCCGCGAGCACTTTTCTTGTCACCGCGGTCGGGTGGGCCGTCACCGAGTACATCGTCGAGCCGAGGCTCGGGGCGTACGACGAGTCACTCGCGTCCGAGGACCTGAACGAGAAGAAGACGACGGCGATGCCGACCTCGCTCGAACGCAGAGGCCTCATCTGGGCGGGGCTGAGCATGCTGGTCGTCTCACTCGGGATCGTCGTGGTCGCCGGGCCCTCCTTCCCAGGGTCGGGCGCTCTCGCGTGGCTCCCGGGCTGGGGCGTGATGCGCAACCCCAATCCCGAGGCGACCGGCGCCGACGCCATCCGTCCCCTCCTCAGGTCCGTCGTCCCGCTGATCGTGATCTTCTTCCTGATCCCGGGATTCGTCTACGGCCGCATCGTGGGCACCGTGAAGAACGACCGCGACATGGTCGACGCGATGGCCGACTCCATGCGCTCGATGGGGCTCTACATCGTGCTCGTGTTCTTCGCGGCGCAGTTCGTGGCGTACTTCGAGCGTTCGGGGCTGGGCTCGATCCTCGCCGTGCTCGGGGCCGACCTGCTGATCACGCTCAAGCTCGACAACCCGCTCGTCTTCCTTCCCTTCATCGCCCTGTGCGCGGTCGTGAACCTGGTCATCGGCTCCGCGAGCGCCAAGTGGGCCGTGACCGCCCCGATCTTCGTCCCCATGCTGATGCAGCTGGGGTACAGCCCCGAGGTGACGCAGACGGCCTACCGCATCGGCGACAGCACGACGAACATCATCACCCCGATGATGTCCTACTTTGGCCTGATCCTCGCGATGGCGACCAAGTACAAGAAGGACCTCGGGATCGGCACGATGATCGCGACGATGCTGCCCTTCACGATCGCCTTCCTGCTCACCTGGACCGCGTTCTTCTACCTCTGGGTCTTCGCGCTGGGCCTGCCCGTCGGGCCCGACGCGCCGACGCTGTACACGCCGGCGACGGCCTCCTGATTCGGCGGCCTCGGGACGCCGGGCCTCAGGCGGCCTGCCCACCGTACTCCTCATGCCTCGGTCTTGACAGCCGCTACGGGCAGCCCGCAAGGAACCCGGAGACGAAGGCGACAACATCGGCCAGATCGTGAGCCCCGAACATCGGCGCCAGATCCGCCTGCGGCTCGCCGGCGAGGAACGCGGCGACGAAGTCGGAAACATCCGAGAGGTCGAGCACGCCGTCCCCGTTCAGGTCGGGCGTGCATGCGCCGATCGGGTTGGAGAGGTTCAGCGAGTCGGTGATCTCGATGAAGATGTCGTCGAAGAAGACCGGCCCCTGGTTTTCGCCGCTGTCGCCCCCGGAGGTGCGCACATAGAAGTTGAAGAGGTTGGCCGAGTTTCCGGCGCGGAACTCGAAGAGGTCGTCCCCATCGGCGGCGCACAGGCGGTCATCCGGCGTGGCCGTGGCGCCCGGTGTGCTGTTGAGCCAGACCGCGGCGGTGTTTGCCGACGAATCGACCCTGACCCAGAGGTTGTACCAGGTCGCGGGCAGGAGCTGCGTGAGATCCTCGTACATGTCCCCGTCGCCGTCCCACACGCGGAGATCGAGGTCGTTCGCGGTGGACGCCATCCCGATCTCCGGCCCGAAATCGCTGTACTCCGTCGGGTGCGAGAGGAACGAGAGCCCGACGGAGAAGGTCTGCTTCCTCGCCACGCGGACGCGCATGAACATCATCCGAATCTGACCATCCGCGACCGACAAACCCATTGGCGAGAGCATCTTGTGCAGCCTCGATGAGGAGGCGGGAACCAGCAGAACCAGATTGGAAAGATCATCGGGATCAACCGCGATCGAGTTGGCGCCTCCGCTTGAGTCCCACCCGTCCTGCCCGTCGACGAGGCCCAGGGTGTCGTCGTCGAAGTCGTCGAAGAGCCTGAACTGCGCGCTCGCGGGCCCGGCGCTGAACAGCACCGCAGCCGCGGCCAACGGGCCGATGCTCACGAAAAGCGGAGACTGCATGGCTTGCTCCTTTCAACGGCGTGCCCCACGAGGCGGCGCGTCGACGGCGCACGATTTCAGCCTACCTGGACGATGCCGCGCAAAGAAACCCCGCTCCGGGTTTCGGAGCGGGGAGATCCCTTGTTCTCCTGGCGCGGGCCGCGTCAGGGGCAGCCGGCGAGGAAGGACTGCACGAACGCGGTGACATCGCCGAGGTCGAAGACCCCGAACGGTTCGGCGAGATCGGCGAGCGGGTCGTGCGCAAGGAACGCGACGATGAACGCCGTGACATCGGCGAGATCAAGGACGCCGAACGGCTCGGCGAGGTCGGCCGGGCAGTCGTTCGCGGGAACGAGCATGAACGCCCTCCGGCCGAACGGCTTGTGCGTCCCGTGACCGACGATCACGCCCGCGTCGTTGATGGACATGGCGGACTGGAGATCCCACCCGTCAAGATCGGCGACCAGGGTGTTCAGGTCGTGGATCGCGCCGTCCTGCCAGAGGAACGCCCGTCCGTTCGACGCCCCGACGACCTGCCGGGAGGCGTTGACCGCGCAGGCCGCGCTGTCGTTCCCGGCGATGACGCCGAGATCGATGCGCTCGGTGACGCTCGCCCCGCTGACATGGAACAGGAACGCGTGTGGGGCGCCGGAGGGCGTGTCCGACACGCCGACGATGTCGCCCAGATCGTTCATGCCCAGGGCCTGGGCGGACTGCCCGCCGAGCGAGCCGAGATCGGTCACGATGGGCCCGTCCCAGAGGACCGCCTTGGGCCGGATCGCGCCGGCCGGCGTGACGGCGCCGACGATCCGTCCCGCGGCGTCGATATCGTGCGCGATCGACCAATCCGCGCCCGAGAGCGACGGGAGATCGATCCGGGTGGCGCCGTTCCACCACGCGGCCCGCTCGCGATACACGCTGTCCGCGGTGAGCACGGGGCGCGCACCGACCAGCCGCCCCTGTTCGTCGATCGCCCGCGGGATGAACGCGCCGATGTCGAGCGGCGGCAGCGAGCCGTCGGTGATGTACCCGTGAGAGGTCAGTTCCCCGAGCGTGAACGCCATCGCGGCGATCAGGCCCGCGTCGTTGATATCCACCGACTCGCTCTGCTCGAACGCGATCGGCCCGAGCAGGGGAACCGGGCCGCCGGGCTCGAAGCGGACCGCGAGATGGGCGGCGATCGTGTCGTAGCTGAGCCCCACGGCGACCCCCGCGTCGTTGATGGCGTGGGCCTCCGCCTCGAGCCCCAGAAGCCCGAGGTCGTGAACGGTGTACGCCGGAACCCCCAGCACGCTGCCGGAGGCGAGGGCGATGATCGTGATCATGGTCTTCATTGAATCACTCCTCAATCGTCACGGCGGTGCGGGAACGGATCGCTCGGCTGCTCGATGTGGCAGACGGTGCAGGTGTCCAGTGTGCCGGCGTGCCCCTGGAGCATGACATGCTGCAGGTTGTCCGCATCCGTCACGGTCGGCGTGATCGCGTGCGGGCTGCCGTGGCAGACCATGCACGCCACGCCGCCGTGCCCGCGGGCGTTGCGGAACAGGACCCCGGGCGGCTCGAACTCGAACCCCGCCCTCGTGTGACAATCCGCGCAGCGGGGCTCCTCGGCCCAGGGCGTGCGCGCCGGGTTGCCGACATCCGACATCCCGCCGTGGCAGTCGTGGCAGTTCATCTCGAGCGCCGAGTGCACATCGCGCTGGCACTGGGCCCTCTGGCCCGGGTGACAGGCATAGCAGTCGGTCACGAGCTGAATCGGCAGGTCGGCCAACCGGTCCGCGTGGGCCCCGTGCATCGCGTGCGAGAACATCGAGACGCCGGGCTGACCCGTCGTGCCCAGCGCCGGGTCGGCGTGACAGGAGGCGCAGAAGACGGGCTGGTTCGCCTCGAGCGTTGTCCCGTGAAGGCGGTCGTGATCACGGAGGATATCGAGTTCTGAATCCAGCCCGGGCTCCGGGTCGCCGTGGCACAGGTCGCACCGCAACTCCCAGGACACCGGCACCACCGCCTGCGTGCTCGCCAGCACCGCGCCGTTCTGCTTGAACTCGACCGTCGCCAGCGGGTAGGGGTTGTCCCGCCCCGCGTCGTCGCGTGGCGTGATGGGCATGCCCGAGTACTCGAACAGCCCCTGCCCGAGCAGCTCGAATTCCCCCGCCATCCCGTTGCCGGTCAGGCCCACATCGGGCTCGAACGATGCCCCCAGGATCGACTCTGCGTAACGCCACCAGTTCGTTTTGTCCGCCGAACGCGTGTTCCCCGGGACATGGATCTCGACGGAACGACCGTTCGTCAGTTCCGTGATCGGCTGGGGCGACTCGCCGCGGCGGTACACCCAGGCATGCACCGTGTTGTACGGCGGGAGGATCATGAAGTGCTCGTAGTCCCGCTGCATGCAGTGCATGCCGAGGTCATTCTGCGCGAACACGACATACTGCCCCAGCGGCGCCGCGGAGCCAAGCCCAGCGGCAAACGGTGCGGCCGCAGCAAGCACCAGCGCCGCGGAGGCCGACACCCCGGCGCGCAGCGACACCCTCCGACCACGCGGACGCTTTCGGGCCTTCTTCATATGGATCTCCTCAGAGTTGCGCGAGCGCCACGAGAGCGGGAAAGGGGCGGATCACTCACTCACATTTGAGTCAGGAGATTGATAAATTTTCGGACGAAATTGTGCGATTGAGACGCGGTCGCATCGGCGCAGAAAAACACCCGCCGATTGCCTGACAATCGACGGGTGGGGAACGAATCGGCTCTCGGCGTTACGGGCAGCCCGAGTTGAACGACGCCACGAACGCCTGGAGGTCCGCGAGGTCCCACACGCCGATCGGCGGGGCGAGGTCGGCGATCGGGTTCTGCGCGAGGAAGCCCGCGATGAACGCCTGCACATCCGCCAGGTCGAGCACGCCGAACGGGGGCGCGATGTCCGCGAGGCACGAGCCGCCGAGCGACCCGTCCGGGTTGACATTCTGGGCGTAGACATCGATGTTGCCCGCGCGGTCATCGGCCCAGGCCGCGACGAAGCCGCCGCTCGGTGTGCGGGCGAGATTGCGCCGGCTCTTCTGCGAGAGCGTCGTGCTCACATCGATCGGCACGCCGCCCGCGATCGCGCCCGCGGTGTCGACGCGGATCAACTGGAGCACCCCGTCGGTGTTCCCGATCGAGGAGCCCGGCTCAAGCTCAGAGAGCACCGCGATGCCGCCCGCGTCGGACACGGCGACCGGCGGCCCGTTGAACTGGTTGTCGAACGGGAGCAGTTCGACCCCCGCCGCGCCGAGGGCACGCGCCCCGCTGCCGTCGAACCGCTGGACCCGCAGTCCCTGCAGATTCTGGACCGAGTCGGTGTTCCGGAACGCGACCATCACATCGCCACCGGGCGCGACCGCGACAGCCGGGTCGAGTTGCTGCCGGCCCGGCTCGGTCGACACCGCGACGCCGTTGACGGCGAACTGCCGCACGCCCGCGCCGCTGTAGCGCTGCACATAGCAGTCGAAATCGCCGTCACGCGTGTCGTGCCACGCGATCACGATCCCCCCCGCACCGTCCGCGATCAGGCGGGGCCGGTGGGCGATCGGCACGACCGACGCGGTGTTCACGGCGACGGGCGTCGCGCCCCACTGGGGGTCGCCGTCGCGGTTGAACCGCTGGGCGTCGACGAACCGGGGGCTGGCGAAGGTCGCGGTGTCCCGTACCCACGACGCGAAGAAGCCCCCGTCGCCCGTCGGGATGATCTCGGAGAACGCGGGCTCCTGCACGCCGTTGCCCGCGATCACCACGCCGCCGGGGTTCAACTGGATCGCTCCCTCCGCGTTGAGTCGCTGCAGGTGCAGGCCCGGGGTCCCCTCGAGCCGGGGCCACACGACGACATACTCGTCCGCCGCGATCTGCTCGATGCGGGGGTCGGCCTCGAAGTCGGCGTTGTCCGAGATCGTCACGCCGTCGTCGCCCCACAGGAACGCGCCCGCGGGCGAGATGAGGTAGGCGTAGACATCGAAGTCGCCGCCGTTGCGGGTGTCGACGAAGGTCACCATCGCGTTGCCCGACGCGTCGGCGCCGAGGTCCCAGTCGACGACGAACGAGTTCTGCGGGTTGTCGCTGACGAGCAGCCCCTCGGGCGCGAACGAGGCATTGCCCTGGGCGTCGAGCCGCTGCACCCGCACCGTGATGCCGCCCGGGGCGAAGTCGTGCCAGCCGATCCACGAGGAGCCGTCCGGTGCGACGGCGAGCTTGACCACATCCTGCGAGCCGGGCTGGACGACCACCGGCGTGTTCAACAGCGGATCATCGGACCACTGCGCACTCGCCGCCCCGCCCGCGCACGCCACGACCATCACGACACCGCGCACACAACGCATCAAAAAGCCCCTCTCTGCGCGTGGTTTCCCCCGAACCCGCGACGCCTCAGTCCTGGCACCCCATCTGGAAGGAGATCACGAACGCGCGGGTGTCGGCCAGGTCAAGCACCCCGAACGGCTCGGCGAGGTCCGCCAGCCCATCGCCCGCGAGGAACGACCCCGCGAACACCTGTACATCGGAAAGGTCGAGCACCGCGAAGGGCTCGGCGAGGTCCGCCGGGCACAGATCGGGGCACCGCCCGTTGCAGAAATACTCGACCCGCACCGGGGGCGACAGCGCCAACCCGCCGGGCGCCGACGCGTCCTCGACGCGCCACTGCATGTACTCCACCCGCCCGTCGAGCGCCCGCCGCGCGAGCACCGGCTTCACGAATGTCGCGTGCCCGCCCTCGGCCACCTTGAAGGGGCCCTCGAGCAGGTCGGGCGCGACAACACCGCCCGAGGGCGGTTCCGACGAGACCGCCACAAAGGCCTGTGCCCCCGGCAGCGCCCGCGCCAGCCCGATCCGGAACGCGTCGTGCCCGACATTCGGCGGCGTCGCCGCGATCACCCGCGGGACCAGCCCGCCCGCGCCCGCGACGCCCCCGGCCAGGATGGTGATCTTGTCCCGCCCCCACTCGTCGAACAGGGCCGGGCGATCGAACGGGAACTCCTCGCTCGCGACGCGCGGATCGTCGAGCGCGGTCATCAGGAACTCGGCGATCTGCGCCTGCTCGAACGGCGCGAAGGTGATCGGCAGCAGCCCGCTCCGGTTCGGGCTGCCCGGCGGCGTCGGCCTGGAGTAGATCTCGAACACGGCGTCGATGCCGAACACGCCGCCCGTGTGCATGAACGACCGCCTCAGCCCGAGGTTCCGCAGCGACGCGGTCTTGAACTCGCCCCGATCGCCCGAACGACCCGTCACGCCCTCACGCCCGATGTCCTCGACATTCGGGCGCACCCCCAGGTTGTGGAAGCTGAAATCGAGGAAGAACGGCGCACTGTGGCAGACCCCGCAGGTCGACGCGTTGAACAGGTTCCACCCCGCGATCTGCTCGGGGGTCATCGCGCCCTTCTCGCCCGACATGAACCGGTCCCACGGCGTCTGGTCCGGGATCAGCGTCCGCTCGTAGGTCGCGATCGCCTTCGCGATCCGGACCGCGTTGATCGCCCCGTCCCCGAACGCCGACTCGAACAACGCGGGGTAATCCACCCCGGCCCCCAGGGCGGCCTCGACATCGGGCGGCAGATCCCTCGCGAGCGCCATCGGCACCACGCGGGCGAGCTTCGCCGCGACCTCGCCCCAATCCCGATCTTCGTGCGCCATCTCCACCGATGAAAGAACCGGCCCGACCGCCTGGCTCTCGAGCGAACCCGCGAACGGGATCACGCTCTGCCCCGTCTCCGGGTCGATGAACTCGCCCCCCGCCCGGCCGTCCCAGAACAGTTCGCCCACGAACGCCGCCCCGATCGAGGGCGGAGCGCTCCGCGGCGTCGCCTGCGGGTCCAGCCCGAACAGCGCGTCCGGCTTGTACACGCCGTCCTTCAACGACCGGATGATCCCCTTTGAAGTAAAGCGGTCGTCCTCCGTGCCGTAGGTCTCGTCAAAGCCCGGGTGCGGCACGAGATCCGGGCTCACACCCCCGACCGACGAGATGTGGCACGACCCGCACGAACGCGTGTTGTCGCTCGACAGCTGCTCGTCCCAGAACAGCATCTTCCCGAGCACGCGTTTCGCCTCGCTGAACTGATTCTCCGCCGGGAAGAACACGGGCGGCAGCAGACCCGCCTCGGTCCCCGTTCGCGGCATCGGATCGGGCAAAGGGAGCTGCGCGGCCGCCGACCCGACGAGCCCGCCCACCGACAACACACTCAGAATCACCGTACGGATCAACGCGAATCTCCTCGAACTTCCTTGCTCGCGCGGGCCGGTCCGGCCGCGGCGGATTCGATTCCCTATGGGCACCCGGCGTTGAACGACGCCACGAACGCCTGCACATCCGCAAGATCAAACACGCCGAACGGCGCCGCGAGGTCCGCGATCGGATCCTGCCCGATGAACCCGGCGATGAACGCCTGCACATCCGCGAGGTCGAGCACCCCGAACGGCGCCGCGAGGTCGGCCGGGCAGTCCGGCGCCTGCGCATAGAACACGCGGACGCAGACATCCCCCGAGTAGCCCACGATCAGGTCATCCCGCCCGTCGCCGTTCAGGTCGCCCAGCGTGATCGCCGTCCCGACCTCCGGCGCGTCAAACGACCAGGTCGGCGTGCTGTCGAGCACGCCCCCGTTGTTCTGATACAGGTGCGCCCGGCCATCCCCGAAGATGACATCGGCCACATCCGGGTCCCCGTCCCCGTCCGCGTCCTGCACACGGATCTCTTGCGAACCCCCGAAGGGCGGATTGGCGGTCCAGATCGGGGTGAGCACCCCGTGCAACGCCGAGTACGCGGTCACCGGGTCTCCCCCGATGACGACCTCGGCGAACCCGTCGCCGTCGAGGTCGCCCACGCCCGCGCCCTTGTCCGCCGTCTGCACGCCGACGGCCATGAACGGGAATGCGCCAGGAGTTCCCGCGACATTCTCGTACACCCCGCTCTGGAAGTTCACCCACTTCGCGACGACCAGCTCGGGCTTACCGTCCGATCCGAGCAGGTCGGCGTGCGTCACGCCGTTCGAGATTTCCTCCGCGCCCGACTGCCACTCGGGCACCGGGTTGAGCCCCGCGCCGTTGTTCCTGAAGAGGAGGATCGGACGGAACGGGTCGGGCGAAAGGCCCTGCCCCGTGGTCACCAGGTCGAGGTCGTTGTCCCCGTCAATATCGAAGAGGTCGCCCGCGGTTCCCCACTGCCGACGCGCGAAGTTCGCGAAGAACCCGGGGCTCGTCGCGGGCCCGGCCGGCGAGCCGAAGTAGATCTGCACCGGATCGGTCCGCACCGACCCACCCCGGATCGCGATCAGGTCGGGATGCCCGTCGCCGTTCACATCGCCCACCTGCACATCGCCCGCGTGCGTCTGGTTGTCGCTGATCCAGCCCGGCGTCGCGCTCAGACCGGTGGGCGACCCGTAGAAGATCATCTCCCGCCAGTCGTCGTACGGAGGGAAGGAGTTGGACGAATAGCACACCACCACGAGGTCGTTGTGCCCGTCCGCGTTCATGTCCGCCACCGCGAGCCCGCCCACCTGGCGGCGGAGGTTGATCTGAAAATCGGGCGTCGTGCCGAACGGCATCGTCGAGCCCCGAACGGCCGAGCCGCGGGCGGGCTCCAGCCCGGGAGTGGCGACAAACACCCCGTCCTCGCTGATCTCGATCGGCGCTCCACCGAGCGCACTCCCGGCCATGACCACGACGACGGCGACGGCGGATGGACGACGCATGGCGGCCTCCCTCTCTTTCAAGAGCCTTGGGTCCGTCAGCCTAGCCGAACCATGCCCCGGATTCGAGCAGAATCCAGGACCGATATGTTCGGGTTTCCCCGACCACGCCGCACACACCACAGACGCCGCCCCGCCCGACCGGGAACTACCCGCACCCCGCGAGGAACGCGGCGACAAACGCCGTGATGTCCGCCAGGTCGAACACCCCGAACGGCTCGGCGAGGTCCGCGATCGGCTCCAACGCGACGAACCCACCCACGAACGCGGTGATATCCGCCAGGTCAAGCAGGCCGACCGGCGGCGCGAGGTCCGCGAGGCAGACCACCGATGCCTGATACTCGAACGCCCCGGCATCCACGATGGGCCCACCCCCGCCGGCGAAGCCGATGCCGGTGTCGGCGGTGTCCGGATCGTCGACGAAGCGCTCCTGGCCGGCAAAGTCGAGAGCCAGGGCCTCGGTCCGGTCACCGTCCGCGTCGAGGTCGAGATCGTCGATCGGGACGCGGGTGTTGTCGCCCCGGTCGATCGCCGCCGACCCCGGGAGCAGAGTGAAATCACCCGACGGCGGATCGGCGAAAGCTGGGTCCGCGCCGTCCGTGCCCACGCCGGGGTAGTTCCCGGTCCAGCCCTGGACGATCGAGTTGTGGAACATGACCGTGCCGCTCTGGACCTGGCTGAACTGGGCTCGCTCGTCGGTCACGCTCCCGCTGGTGTTGCCGTACAGGATCGTGTTGCTGACCACGATATCGGATCGGTTGGTGCCGATGCCGGTGGCACGGGCGCCGAACCCGTTCGGCGCGGTGTTGAACGCGATCGTGCAGTTGCTGATCTCCGCGCCCTCCGCGTCGAGGATCGAGAGCGCATGCCCCGCGACCGACGAATCCGAGGTGTTTCTCGCGAGCACATTGTTGGCGAACAGCGGTTCGCACCCCCCGATCTGGACACCCGAAACGCTCTCACTGTCGCTGTTGAACTCGACGAGGTTGCCGACGAACTGGTTGTCGACCCCGCCGTGAAAGGTGGTGATCCGCACCGCGCCGATAGCGCCGTCATACGGCAGCGGCCCCGCCGTCGGGTAGGTGGAGCCATAGAACACGCCATCCACGGCGGCGTTGTGGTGGAACCACGATCCGGTCACCGTCGTCCTGGAGTCGTTGACCAGCACCAGCGCGCCCGTGTTCACGGCCGCGTTTGACCGAAACTCGCAGTTGCTGATGACGACATCGGTGTTGTAGACGACCATCCCCCCCGCGATGTACATGAAACTCCCGCAGTTGACCTCGAAATCCGCCATCCCGCCCTCGACCACAAGCCCGTCCAGCGTGATCGACTCGCTCGCATCGAACACGAAAACCACATTGATCGCGTTGTCCTGGCGGCTCGCCCGGCCCGCGCCGCTCGTCGGGTCCGGCAGGTCGTCCTGATTCAGGTCGCCCGAGAGCACGGTCGGATGAGCGCCACCCACGCGTTGATCGAGGGCGGTCTCCGTGCCGGCAAAGCCACCGTACAGCCCGACGCCCGACACCGGCTCGAAGCGGCTTCCCCTCAGGCCCGGCCCGCCCGGCAGGTAGACGCCCTCCGCGATCCAGATCTCATCAACATCCCCGCTCGCCCGCGCGAGCGCCAACGCGTGCTGCAGATCCGCGATCGCGTCCGCCCAGGAAAGGCCCGTCCCCGATCCGGTCGCGTCGAGATCGACATACAGCCGGGGCGCCTCCGACTCGTCTGGCACGCCGTCCCCGTCGGTGTCGAGGCTGACCCCCAAGGCGATGTCGCACGCGTCGGGAACGCCGTTGCGGTTGAAGTCCTGGTCCGCGAAATCGGGAGACCCGTTGCCGTCGCAGTCGCTCAGGCTCCCGGACGCGATCTCCGTCTCGTCGTCGACCCCGTTCTCGTTCAGATCGCGGCTGCGGTACCTCGCGACAACCGGCGCCGCCAGCGCGAGGGCCGAGGCCGCATCCGCGGCCCGGTCGTCTCCGATCGCAACGCCGGTGGGCTGACCCATGAGATCAACCGCAGGGTTCGCGAACCGCAGCACGCGCGGCGCCGGCCCGACTCCCATCAGCGTGTTGAACGACTCGTCCGGCGATTGAAATCCCTTGGCGAAACGCGACGACCCATTGGTGCAGGGGTTCTCTTCCCAGCCGTGCAACAGGCCCATGTTGTGCCCGACCTCGTGCGCGAAGGCAGACACCGGCGCCGTCAGGCACTGACTGGAAACCACGCTGAACGCGTTCTGGGGCGTCGGCGTATTGCCCGGACCGACGCCGATGTTCGCGATGCCGCAGACATCGCCCGCGGAGATGACAAGCATCACCAGGTCCGCCCGGTGCGCGTCTCGAAGGTCGTGCACCGAGTCGAGCACACCGTCGCCCGGATCCCGCAGCCTGCCGAGCTGCGTCCCCATCGAGCCGGACTCGGTGTACGCGACCCCTTCGAGGTGCACGATCCGGAAGACCGTCGCCACCTGCGAGTCCGCCGCCGCGGTGTTCAACTCGTCCAGCCCGTCGAGGATCCGCGACTCGAGCGCCCCGGCTCCGCCCTGCAGCGACGCGGCCGCCGGGGAATAGACAACCAGCAGGTCGACCACCGAGCCGTCCTCCAGCCCGCTCCCGCCGCGAGCAATCCACGCCGCACCAGTGCGACGCGCCCACCGCCCCAGACCCGACCGCGTCACCCAGGCCCGCCGGCGCGGGCGCATCCGCCCCGAACCCGCCCCCGGGCCCCGCCGATGCGCCCACCGTCATCATTCCCGTTGAAAACAGAATCGCCCGGAGCGTTTGAGCCGTCATGAGCCCGCCTTCCTGTTCTGATCCCCGCCCCGGCCTCAGAACCAAACAGAAACCCGGGAAGGCTCGGGGCTATCGTACAGGCAACTCGGCAAATGCAAGGAAAAACGGGCAGATTCGCCCGGGCGCACTGCTCACGCACTCGCGACCGCCGGTTCAGGGCTGGACGAAACCGCCCGGGAATGCCGCGAGAGCCGTGAGGTCCGACGGCTCGAACGGAGGCGCGAGGCCCACGCCGCAAGCGAAATCGAGCCGCACCCCGACTACCGCCAACCGGACACGCCCCGGCAAAGCGACCCCGCCGCGAGCCGGCCGGGGCATGCCGGATCCGGGCCCACTCAGGGGGCCGCGCACCCGGTGACGAACGCGTTGACGAACAGGCCGATGTCGGTCAGATCGAAGATCCCGTTCCCATCGAGATCCGCGATCGGGTCCTGCGTCGTGAAGCCCACGATGAACGCGTTGATATCCGCCAGGTCGAGCACGCCCGCCGGAGGCGCGAGGTCGGCCGGGCAGTCCGCGACATACACGACCTCGACCACCGTCTGCGCGTCGAGCCCCGCCGCGAGCACCCCGATCACCACGAGGCTGTCGCTCGCCGGGCCCGGCGTCGAAGCGACCTGCACCCCGTTCACCGTCGCCACCGCCGTCGCGTCGGCGATCTGGTCGTCGTACCGGATCACCGTCTCGAACGGCAGCGCATCGCCCGTCCGGTTCGTGAAGATATGGCGATAGTCCGCCCCGCCGATGCGCTCGACGCGAACGCCCACGCGATGGTCCCCGACATTCATGTTGTCGTACTCCATGAATGCCCAATCGCTCGGCAGCTTGGGCCTGACGCGCAGCACACCCGCCGCGTCGGGCTCGTAGCCCACGAAGAGCATGATCGAGTCCACCAGGAACGACATGCTCTCCCACGCGTTCGGATACGCCGTCTGCAGCCGGTAATCCGTCTGCCCCGCGTACAGCAGGGTGTTGTTGCTCGCGATCTGCTCGGCCCCGAACCCCATCGGGCCCAGCTCATCGATGAGCAGATCGATCCGGTACTTGTGGTTGTCGATGTCGCCCGTGCCCGGCGTAATGTCCTGCCGCTGGGCGTAATACGCGCCGTACCAGAGCGTCGTCAGGAACCAGGGGCTCGCGTTCGGGTTGGGCACCAGCCCCGGGTTGTTCCAGTACCCGTCGCCCCAGTACCGGTTGATCAGGTCGTTCCACTCACCCCCGAAGTTCACCAGCGGGTGGTTGTTCCCGAACGCGTCCGTCGCGACGCCGTTGATCCGGTCCATCAGCAGCTCGGCCCGCGGGTGACCCGCGGGATAGACCTCGAACGGATAGGTGATCCCGAGCTGGCTGATGTCCGTGTTCTCGCCGTTCCACGCAAGCCGCGCGTCGAGCCCGCCCCGGATCGCGTTCGCCCGGCTCAGGAACAACGCCCGGTCGTTGTGGTAGTTGCAGGTCCCGGGCCCGCCCGGGCAGGCCTGCTGGTCCAGGATGTCCGCGATCTCCGCCGCGTCCTCGAGCCCCCGGATCACCGACGCGTTCGAGTAGTTGAACACATCGAACGAGTCCTCCCACAGGTTCATCGAGTACACCAGATCAACCGACTCCTCGTACCGAAGCCGGTTGTCCACCGTGCTGTCCTGGCTCGACGCGATCGCCGCCTCGTACACCTCGTCGTAGTGCTCCGCCAGGAACTGAACATCCCCCGTCACCTCGTAGATGTACCGGATCCCCCACGGGTAGCACGAGGTCTCGTCCACCTGCGGCGTGCCCCAGATCGTGTACCCGTCCGTCGAGTACTTCTGCTTCCAGAACCCCTTGCGCCCCCACCCCTCCACATCGCGGTACGCGACATCGCGCAGGAACCCGAAGATGCTCTTCGCCTCCGCGACATGCCCCGTGCGCGCAAGCGTGATCGCCGCCCACGCCGCGTCGCGCGGCCACACATACGGGTACGCCCCGTTGTGCATCCCCGCGATGATGCCCCCGTTCTCATCATCGAGGTGCAACGCCGTGCCCAGCAGCCCCCGCTTGAACAGGTCGTTGTACACGGGATCGGGGCTCGTGAACGAGACCCCGCCCGCCAGCCAGTCCTCCCACGAGGCCTTCGTGTCCTGCGCGAGCCCCACGAGCGACGCCCCGCCGAACAACTCGTCGATCACCGGCGCCTGCTGCGCCGCGTAAGTCCCCGTCGCCCCCGCGAACGGGTCGAACCCCCCGACGATGTACAGCCCGAACGAACGAGACGCGCCCGCCGGGATCGTCATCTTCTCGCCGATCCACCCCTGCCCCTGGTCGCCCGAGGTGTCGGCCCACGAGCCCTGCGCCGGGCCCCCGTTCAGCTTCATCGCCGCCGCGAGGTACACCGACGCGTTCTTCTCGTAGTCGCCGAAGGTCGTCGGGTTGTACTCGCCCGCCCCGTTCACCGTGCGGAAGGTGTTGTCGTAGAACACCATCGCCCCCCGGCTCTTGTCGGCGAACGCCCCGTCGAACTGATCGCCCCCGTTGAGCGCCCAGTCCGCGAAGAAGTAGACATTCACCTCCACCGCCTGCGGGTTGGGGTTCGAGATCGTCACCCGCTTGAGGTGCACGCCCCGGTTCTCCTCCCCGCCCGAGGTCGTCGGGAAGTCGATCCCGCGCGGCGCAAAGTCCGTCTGCGTGATCTCGAGGTTGTTCCCCCCGCCGATCAGCCGCTGGCTCGTCACCACCACATTCGAGTCCCCGTCCCACGACTGCGAGACATCCGCGAAGTCCGACCCGCTCGCGTTCGTCAGCCAGTAGGTCACGCCCTCACCCGTCGCCGCGTTCGTCGGGCGAACCCCGATGAACGCCTGGTTCAGGTGCATCTGCCCACGCTGCCCCAGCTGCAGCCCCGCGGGGAACTGGTCGCGGAAGTTGTCGAAATACCCCTCGTTCTTGGTCGAGACCCCGTTCACCGCCCCCGCCGACGGGTAGTAGATGTCGTACAGCGAGCCGTTCTGGTCCAGCATCGTGTTGATCGACCCGTTCCCCGCGACCGCCTCTTCCTTCCAGAAGTGCAGCGGCGGATACCCGGCGCCGGGCTCCGCCGCGCCCGCACCCGCCCCGGGCCAGGCGAGCAACGCCTGATACGCAAAGGTGTTGTCCCCGTCGCCCGCGTCGACCGCGAACACCTCAGCGCCCCCGGGGCCATACGCCGACACGAGATACCGCACCTGCGTGCCGTACTTCCGTACCGACGCCGGCAGCGTCGCCCGCCACCAGTCGTCGTTCCCCCCCACGCCCGGCTCGTTGCGAACGAACTGCACCTGCCCCGCCGCGCTGGTCAGCACCTGCGTCGACGGGTTCCCCGCCACGCCCTGGAATCCCGAAGGCGGCGTCCCGTCCACCGTGAAGTACACCGCCACCGCGTCATAACTGAACGATGGGCCCGTCTTGATCCAAAGGTCCACCCCCTCCGCCTCGCGGGGCTTCTCCGGCTCGCGCTGCGTCACGCCCGCCGGCTCCCCGAACACACCCGCCGAGGGGTCGTGCACCACAAACGCCGGCGCCGCAAGGGCCGACCCCGTGGCCACAAGAATACCGGTCAAAATCCAATCAAGTCGAACGACTCGCTGTGCGTGCATGGTGATTCCCCGGAACCGGCCCTCCATCGCGGGCCGAACGCGCCGTGCGTGGTCTATCGGCGTCTGCGATCTGCTCCCTCGGCGTGTCCTCGCGGAAACGCCGCACAGAGTCTAAGCCCACGCGTCCGCCCGTTCGAGGGGGGACCGCGGATCTCGAACCCACCAGATCGTGCCCACCCTACGGGCAACCGCCGACGAAACCGGACACGAACAACCCAATATCGGCCAGATCCAGCAGCCCATCGCCCGACAGGTCGGCCAGCAGACCGCCCCCCACGAACGCCGAGACAAACGCGTTCACATCCGAGAGGTCCAGGATCCCATCCCCGGTCAGGTCGGCCGGGCAGTCCGCCTCGACGGTCAGCACCGCCGGCTCGCTGACCGTCTCCCCGCACGCGCTGGTCACCACGCAGTCGAACACCGAGCCGCTGTCACCCACGCCAAGGCCGGTCAGCACGAGCGTCGCCGTCGCCGCCGACGGGACCTGCGCCGCGTCGATCCCGATCCCGTTCTTGCGCCACGCAAAGCCCGTGACATCGCCCGCGTTGACGACCTCCACCGAAAACACGGCCTCGGAGCTGATCGCGGTTGTGCTGGCGGGGTGAACCCCGATGTCCGGCCTGCACCAGCCCCCGAGCGGCTGATCGGGAACGAGCCAGAAGAGCCGGCTCCCGAACAGATCCGTCCCGTCCATGTGCCCGCTGGCGAGAATGTGCCCCGCATTGTCGATCACCAGCGCACTCTCGAGCAGCACATCGGGCGTGTCGAGCTGCTCAACAAGGTCGAACGCCTCCCAGGTGCCGTCTCCCAAGGGCTCCCAGATGGTCGCGTAGGTCTCCGGGTCCGCGAAATTCCCCGACTTGCCCACGATCCATGCCGAGTCGTTCAGATCATTCGCCACAACCACCGGAAACCCGCCCAGGTCCGGCAGGTCCACCGTCGCCGCACCGCCCGGCGCCACGAACGCGCGAGAGGGATACCGGGCGCCGATGATGACGCCCTCCCCGTTCATCCACCTCGGGCTGGGCGTCGAACCCGCCACCGGCGCGAGCTGCTCGAGCGTGCCGCCGCGCGAAAGCCGGTACGCGCCCACCCCGGACACGAAGCCCCCGATCTGCCCCCGGTTGTTGATGCAGGCCGCCCACGACAAGCCCGCCGCCGGGAACAGGTCCACCCGCCCCCCGGCCTCGTCGTACCGGTACGCGTGATACACGGCGCCGGAGGCGTAATCCCCCCCGCCCGTGATCGTGGCCTTGCCGACCATCTCCCCCGACCAGTTCACATCGCTCGCCACGCTGTCGCGCACATACCCGAAGTAATAGTGACAATCGGTCGAGTCGCACGACCAGTACCCCCAGCTGTAGGTCCCGAACGGATCGATGAAGGCCGCCTCAACCCCGCCCCCGACGGCCGGCGAGAGCAGCGTCGCCTCCGAACCCGCGTAGGGGATCCCCTGATCCGTCGTGCCCGCGTAATAGCCCGACGAACTCCGCGACGAAAGCACGAAACCGAAAGGCACCCCGGACAGACCCTCCGGCATGAACGCGAAGTGCTTGAAGAACGGCAGCGAGGCGCGCTGCGCCGCGCTCCACGCCGTGATGTCGATCGCCGTGTACCGCGGAGGCTCCGCGCCCGCCACACCGATCAACGCGGACAACGCGATCAAACCGATCCGGGCGTGCGAAGACCTCATTGTGAGACTCCTGGTTCACCGGCAGGCCGAAGCGCCGGTCCCCGACGGGCGTGAGATGAACCGACGATACCTCTGCCGGCCCCGTCACGCAAGGCTCTCCCTGCAGGCAGGCATACGAGCGCCGGGGCAACGCAAAGACTGAGTCTCAGTCGCAACAAATCCCAGCGCCACGAGCCGCGTCGACAGCCGCCGCGCCGCAGCACCACCCGAGCCGACCGGCACCGCGCACGAGACGCCGAGCCTCCAACGAAAACGGGCGGCCCGCAAGCCGCCCGCGCTCTCGTGCAACGAGGTTCGCCCCGGCTTACCCCCGCCACCCCGCCTTGAACTGGCGGATCGCGTCCTCGATCTTCTTCGCCAGGTCGTCGCTCATCGCCAGCGTCTTCGCCAGCTCGTCCCGCGTCGCGCGGGCCGTTGAGCGGAAGTGGTCCAGCATCCCCTTCTCGAACTCGAGCACCTTCGCCGGCGGCACATCATCAAGGAAGCCCTTCGAGCCCGCGAAGATCGAGAGGATCTGGTCCGTCACCTCGTAGGGAACATACTGCCGCTGCTTGAGCAGCTCGACCATCCGCGTCCCGCGGTCCAGCTGCTTCTGCGTCGCCGGGTCGAGCTCCGTGCCCAGCTGCGCGAACGCCTCGAGTTCGCGGAACGCCGCGAGGTCAAGCCGCAGCGAGCCGGCGATCTTCTTCATCGCCTTCACCTGGGCCGCCCCGCCCACGCGCGAGACCGAGATGCCCACATTGATCGCCGGACGCACGCCCTTGTAGAACAGGTCGGGCTCCAGGTAGATCTGCCCGTCCGTGATCGAGATCACATTCGTCGGGATGTACGCCGACACATCGCCTTCCTGCGTCTCGATCACCGGAAGCGCCGTCAGCGAGCCCGCCCCGTTCGCGTCCGAGAGCTTGGTCGCCCGCTCCAGCAAGCGGCTGTGCAGGTAGAACACATCGCCCGGGTACGCCTCACGCCCCGGCGGACGACGCAGCAGCAGCGAGAGCTGCCGGTACGCCACGGCCTGCTTGGACAGGTCGTCGTAGACCAGCAGCGCGTGCTTCGGATACGGGGCGCCGTTGCTCAGCGTCTTGCCCGCCTCCTTGCCGCTCCACATGAAGTGCTCGCCCATCGTGCAGCCCGAGTACGGCGCGATGTACTGCATCGGCGCCGGGTCCGACGAGCCCGCGAGCACCACCGTGGTGTAGTCCATTGCCCCGTTCCGCTTCAGCGTCTCAACCACGCCAGCGACGGTCGACTCCTTCTGCCCAACCGCCACATAGATGCACACGACCGCCTTGTCCGTGCCCCAGTACTGCTTCTGGTTGATGATCGTGTCGATCGCCACCGCGGTCTTGCCCGTCTTCCGGTCGCCGATGATCAGCTCCCGCTGCCCGCGACCGATCGGGATCATCGCGTCGATCGCCTTGATCCCCGTCTGCAGAGGCTCGTGCACCGGCTGGCGGTCCGCGATCCCAGGCGCGATGATGTCAACCTTCCGGAACCCCTCGGGCGCCAGCGCCGCACCGTCGTCCAGCGTCCGCCCCAGCGGGTCCACCACCCGACCCAGCAGCGACTCGCCCACCGGGACCTCGAGCAGCCGGCCCGTGCTCTTGACCAGGTCGCCTTCCTTCACCGAGAGGTAGTCGCCGTACACCACGCAACCCACGGTGTCCTGCTCCAGGTTCATCACCTGGCCCATCACCGCACCCTCCGACGACTGGAACTCCACCAGCTCGCCCGCCATCGCCGTCGACAGCCCGTAGATCCGCGCGATCCCGTCGCCCACCTCGACCACCCGCCCGACCTCGCTCACCTCGAGCTCGGCCGAATACTGCTCGATCTCCTGCTTGATCACGCTGGCGATCTCGTCGGTCTTGATCTTCACGGGTCGATCCTCTTCTGAATGGCTCAGGTTCTGGTCGGCTCAGGTTCCGAACGGCACTCGGGTTCCCGCGGCAGGCGGGCCCCCGCGGGCCCCGACCGGGGCGACGCACGCACCGCCCGCGACGGGGGCCGAACGGTAGCGCCGCACCCGCCCGCTGTCCTGCCGCACCGGAACCTTTCCCGCCCGAACCCCCGCCCCTCGAAGGCGCCTCAGCCCCCCGGCGCCTCGCGCCGCCGGAGCACCACCCGCACCTCCCGGCCCGCGAAGTCCGCCACCACCCCGGGCGGCAGGCCGACCAACTCCACCGCCGCCCGGTCCACCCCCCGCGCCAGCGCCTCCGACGAGAGCGACACCACCGCCCGCGGACGGATCTCCCCCTTGCGGAGCCGCTCGATTACCGCCCCGGGCCCCGTCAGCGTAATCCCCGAGAGCACCCGGTCCTCAGGCGGGATCTCCACCATCCAGACCGCCAGGTCCGCCGGCGCCAACTCGACATACACCGGCAGCTCCGGCAGCTGGACGCTCTGCGTGCGCGCCCGCAGCGCAAGCGCCACCGTCACCCGAGTCTCCGAGAGACGGACCCCCCAGATCCCCGCCGGCAACCCCTCAAGCTCCACCGGCACCTGGCTCAGCTCGCTCCGCCGACCCGGGACCAGCGCCGACAACCGCGTCGGGTCCAGCCGCGCCGCCGCCTGCGTCGGCATCTGCGCCTTGAACGCGCCCGGGAATCGCACCTCGACCTCCGCCGGCTGCACCGTCACCGGCCCCGAGGTCTCCACCCCGGTCAGATCCACCTGCACCGGCAGCACGACCGTTTCCATCCGGTCCACCTCGAGCGCCAGCGTCTCGGGCGTCACCCGCCGGATCGTCGCCCCGCTCTCGGCGAACAGCGCGTCCCGCCGGACCGCCTCCCGCAGATCGACCCGCCGGGTCCCCGGGTCCCCGGGGATCTCGTCCCCCAGTTCCAGGGTAATCCCCTCGATCGCCCGCACCCGAAGGTCATCGATCAACGCCGCCGGGCCCGCCAACTCGATGTCGATCACGCCCTCCCACTCGGCCTCCTCGGTCAGCCTGAAGACGATCGTCCGCCCCCCCTGATCCAGCAGGACCGGCACCGTGATCGTCTCCGCCCGCAGCGTCCTCGACTCGGCAAACAGCCAGACCAGCCCGGACACGATCGTCACGATCAGGATGGTGCGGATCTGCTCGCCCATCACACGATCCCCTCCGCGGGCTCGGGAGGGCCGGCCTGGCCCTTGCGCGACACGCCACCGAGCCGCTTGCGGACCTCCGCGGCGAGTTCGCCCTCCTCGAACGCCCGCGAGAGCCGACCCCGCTCCGACAGCCGGATCTGCCCCGTCTCCTCCGAGACGACGATCACCACCGCGTCGGTCTCCTTGCTCAGCCCCACCGCCGCCCGGTGCCGGCTCCCCAGGCTGGGGTCGGGCATCTCCCCGGGCTCGGCCAGCGGGAGCTGCACCCCGGCCGCGGCGACCCGCCTGCCCCGGATGATCACCGCCAGGTCGTGCAGCGCCGACCCCGGGAAGAAGATCGTCTGAAGCAGCCGGGTCGTCACCTCGGCGTCGATGGGCGTGCCGCCCTGGGTCAGCCCCCGCAGCCCGATGTTCCGCTCGAGCACGATGATCGCCCCGAACCGCTGACGCGAGAGATACACGCACGCGTCGGCGATGTCCTTCACGACCGACTCCAGCCCGGCCGGGTCGGAAGGACGAAGAATCTGGGCCTCGCCCAGCCTCGAGAAGACGCGGCGGAGTTCGGGCGCGAAGACGACGACCATGACGATCGCGAACAGCGCCGCGAGGCGGTCGAACAGGAACGCGAGCCGCTGGAATGAATCCCCCGCGCTGATCAACCGAACCGTCAGCGTCCCGATCACCAAGACCAGCAGGAGGCCCTTGAGCACCCCGGCGGCACGCGTGCCCTGCACGAACCGGACCAGCCCGAAGACCACGACCCAGATCAGCACCAACTCGACCGCGATCTCCCACCAGGGGTAGGAGCCCAGCCGATTGAGGAAATCCTGGATCCGATCTTCCGGCACCCCGTCCCTTTCCGCCCGACCCTCCCGGCCCGCGGGTCACCGGGCCGCGCGGTCTAGCATCGGCCAACCGACCCTCCCGGCGGGAATCAAACCAATGCCCTACCGCGTCGTCCGGTTCGAACCCACGCCCAACCCCAACGCGCTCAAGTGCGTGGTGGAGCCGAGCTCCGGCACGATACCACGATCCTACTTCAACGCCGACCAGGCGGTTCAGGCGGGGGACAACCTCGCGGTCGCGCTGTTCGGGATCGAGGGGATCACCAACCTGCTCATCCACGCCTCGTTCATCACCGTCTCACGCCGCCCCGACGCCCCGTGGGGCGCGATCAGAACCCGCGTCCGCGCGGTCCTCGCGGAGGCGGGGTGACCCCCCCCGCCGCGGATCGCCGGCTCACCGGGGCGCTGCTCGGCTGGTTCCGCCGGGCCGCTCGAGACCTGCCGTGGCGCGACGCCCCGGCCGGGGCCCGCGACCCCTACCGCGTCCTCGTCAGCGAGATGATGCTCCAGCAGACCCAGGTCTCCCGCGTCGCCGAGCGATTCCCCGCGTTCATCCGGCGGTTCCCGACCGTGCGCGCGCTGGCCGGCGCGCATGAGCACGAGGTCCTCGCCGCCTGGTCCGGCATGGGCTACTACCGGCGGGCCCGTCTCCTGCACGCCGCGGCCCGCGCGGTCGTGCTCGACCACCGGGGCGAGTTTCCACGCGAGCCGGACGCAATCCGTGCGCTCCCCGGGGTCGGGCGCTACACCGCCGGCGCGGTCGCGTCGATCGCGCACGGGCTGCCCGAGCCGATCGTCGACGGGAATGTCGCCCGCGTGCTCCTCCGCGTCCACGGGAGGCCCGAGCGCCCCGACGACCGGGCGACGGCGAAGTGGCTCTGGTCCCGCGCCGCGGACCTTGTCTCCGCCGCCTCTGACCCGGGCGCGTTCAACGAGGCGATCATGGAACTCGGCGCCACCGTTTGCACCCCGCGGTCGCCCCGCTGCTCGGCCTGCCCGATCGCCGACGACTGCGACGCCCGACGCCTCGGAACGCAGGACGAGATCCCCCCGCCCAAGCGGCCGGCGACCAGGCGTCCGCTGTTCGTCGGCGTCGCGCTCGCCGTCGACACCCGGGGGCGACGCCTGGTCGAGCAGCGCCCCCCCACCGGCCTCTGGGCCGGGCTCTGGCAAGCCCCCAGCGTCGAACGCGCAGACCGCTTCCCCAGCAGACCGGAAATCGCCGAATCGACACGCCTGTCGGTCGAGGCCGACCAACCGATCGAACGCTTCACCCACCAGACCACCCACCGGGAGGTGCGATTCGAAGTCTGGCCCGTGAGCCGGGGCCGGGCCGGGGGGGGCCGAGTCTGGCGCAGCCCCGGGCAGATCGAGGATCTCGCGCTGGGAACGCCGCAGCGGCGGATCCTGCTCGAACTGCACGCCGGGCCCGACGCCACGGCCTGATCGCCGGCCCCGAGCCGCCCGCCCCCCGTGGTCCGGCTATCTTCCTTCCATGCTCCTCGGGGTGGTCATGCCGGTCTACAACGAGCGGGAGCTCCTCCCCAGGATCATCGCCCGCCTCGACGCGACACCCCGCCCTCAGGGCCCGGACGGGCTCCAGGTCACCCGCCACCTCTTCATCGTCGACGACGGCTCGACGGACGGCACCGCCGATCTCCTGCCCGACTACGACCGCCGCGAGGACATCACCGCCCTCACCGCCGACCGCAACCGGGGCAAGGGGAGCGCCCTCCGCCGGGGCTTCGCCGCCGCGCTCGAGCGCGGGTGCGATGTCGTCATCGTCCAGGACGCCGACCTCGAATACGACCCCGCCGACCACCGGACGGTCCTCGCCCCGATCCTCGACGGGCGGGCCGACGCGGTCATCGGCACCCGCTTCCTGGGGCAGACCCACCGCGTGCTCTACTACTGGCACGCGGTGGTGAACCGGGCGATCACGGCGCTGAGCAACATGCTCAGCAACCTGAACCTCACCGACATCGAGTGCGGAACCAAGGCGTTCACGCGCCCCGTGCTGGCGGCCATCCTGCCATCGCTGCGTGAGGACCGTTTCGGGATCGAGCCCGAGCTGGTCGCCCGCCTCGCCCGGCTGCGGCTGCCCCCGGCGGGCGGCCCGGGCGGGGCACCCCGCCCCATCCGCATCTACGAGGTCCCGGTCTCCTACGCGGGGCGGACCTACGCCGAGGGCAAGAAGATCGGGTGGCGCGACGGGCTCGAGGCCGTGCGCTGCATCCTCCAGCACAACCTGCTCGGGTGAGGCCCCTCCGGGCCCCGGCTATGATCGTCCTCGCCCCCGACGGGCCGCGACACCCGGCGTGAGAGGAAGAGGCATGCCCACCCAGACACCGACCCAACCGGAGCCCGCAACGAGCGGGGCCAAGGCCACCATGGAAGCACAACTCGAGCAGCGCCTTCGGAACAAGACCGCCGTCATCGGGGTCGTCGGGCTCGGATATGTCGGCCTGCCGCTGGCCCGCGCGATCCACGCGAAGGGCTACAGGGTCCTCGGGTACGATGTCGACGACGCCAAGGTGCGGATGCTCCGCGAGGGGAAGAACTACCTCAAGCACCTCGGCTCCGGGCTTGCGAAGGAACTCGCCCAGACCGGCCGGTTCGAGCCCACCAGCGACGAGGCCCGTCTCCGCGAGGCCGACGCGGTGATCCTCTGCGTCCCCACCCCGCTCGGCGCCCACCACGAGCCGGACCTGGCGTATGTCATCGCGAGCACCGAGCTCGCGGCCCGCCAGCTCCGCCCGGGGCAGATCGTCGTGCTCGAGTCCACCACCTACCCCGGCACCACCCGCGACGAGATGCTCCCCATCCTCGAGAAGACCGGGCTCAAGTGCGGGCGGGACTTCTTCCTCGCCTACAGCCCCGAGCGTGAGGACCCGGGCCGCTTGGACACCAGCACGGAACGCATCCCCAAGCTCGTGGGCGGGGTCGACGAGGCGAGCACGCGCCTGGCGGTGCAGATGTACAGCGCCTTCATCGACTCGGTGCACGAGGTGTCGAGCGCCGAGGTCGCCNNTGAACATCGCGCTGGTCAACGAACTTAAGGTCGTCTTCGACCGCCTCGGGATCGACATCTGGGAGGTCGTCGAGGCCGCCAAGACCAAGCCCTTCGGGTTCCAGGCCTTCTACCCGGGCCCCGGGCTGGGCGGGCACTGCATCCCGATCGACCCGTTCTACCTTACCTGGAAGGCCAAGGAGGCGGGCTACGCGACCCGGTTCATCGAGCTCGCGGGCGAGATCAACCGCTCGATGCCCCACTATGTGGTCGGTCGCGTGGGCGAGGCGCTCAACGAGGCCCGCAGGTCGATCCGGGGGAGCCGGATCCTGGTCCTGGGCGTCGCCTACAAGCCGAATGTCGACGACACACGCGAGAGCCCGGCGGCGGAGATCATCGAGGAACTGCTCGAGCGCGGGGCCGACATCCGCTACCACGACCCCCATGTCGAGATCTTCCCCCCGATGCGCAAGCACAAGATCGACCTGGCCAGCGTCGCGCTCACCGCCGAGGAGATCCGCGCCGCGGACTGCGTGCTCGTCGTGACCGACCACGCCGGCGTCGACTACGCCCTCGTGGGCCGCGAGGCGTCGCTCGTCGTCGATACCCGCAACGCGATGGCGAAGGCCGGCGAGATCCGGGGCCGGCTCGTCAAGTCCTGAGCCCGCCCGTCCGGCCCGGGGACCGGCTCAGCGAGTCGGCCCGACGCCGGGGGAGACCGTCTGCCGGATCAGGCCGAGCATCCGCGCCGACTGCGCCCGCCTCGAAAGCGCCTCGATCGACCCAAAGTCGCACACCCCCGTCGGCGCGAACTCACCCCGCGCCAGGCGATGCAGCGACCGCGCGACCTCCTCGCCGTCCGAGCCGGCGTTCAGCCCGCGGCCAAGCCGCTCGGCCCACTCGGTGATCGTGCGACGGGGCCCCACGACCATGATCGGGGCCGCGCCCGCCAGGTACTCGAACAGCTTCGCGGTCAGCACCCCCTCCTCGGGCCCCGTCCACTCGAGGCTCAGCAGCGCCGAGGCCCCGTCCTGGAGCGCCAGCGCCTCGGCGTGGGGCACGGGGCCCCGCAGGTCGATCAGGTCGAGAACGCCGTGCGCCGCCGCCGCCGTGCGCCAGTGCTCGCCCGCCGGCCCCGCGACGATGACGCGCACCCGCCCGGCCGAGTCCGGGTTCTCGCGCCGCAGCAGCGCGAGCCCCCGCATCAGCGGCCCGAGGTCGTGCCCGCGGGGGTAGACCGTGCCGGTGTACACGAGCGTGCGCACGCCGGCCGCGAGCGCCGCCCCCGCCGGCCGCCGCCCCGCGTGCCCGTTGAAGACGACCTCGACGGGCCCCCGGGCCCGCGGCCGGAGCCACGCCGCCAGCGGCTCGCTGACCGTCACCACCAGGTCGGCCTCGCGGAGCACCGCCAGTTCGAGCGCCCGCTCGCGGAGCGTGAACGGGAAGCAGCCCGAGGCCATGTGGTTGGCCGTCCAGAGGTCGCGGAACTCCGCCACGAAACGCGACGCGAGCCCGGCCCGCCTGATCCGCCTCGCGGCCAGCAGCGTCGTGTAGGGGCCCGAGGAGGCGACGACCGCGTCGAACGCCCCGCCCCGTGCGAGTTCCCGCGCGCGCGCAACCGCGGGCGCGACCCACGCGTCCGTCAGATCGGGCATGCGCACGCTCGCGAACACCCCCGTCCCTTCCCGGAATCGCCCGAGCGCCCGGGCGAACAGGCCGGGCCTGGCTCCGGCATCCTGAGTCGACGCCCCCGACCGCACGCCGCGCCGCCCCGCGTAGCCGCGGAGGAGTTCGCCGACCATCCGCGTCGGCACGGGGACCTCGACGACGCGCACGCCGGGGCTGGGGATCTCGGCGCCGCGCTGGTCGTCCCGCTTTTGGGTGGTCAGCACGGTTACCTCGGCGCCCGACTCGGCCCAGGCCGTGGCGTGCGCATGCACGCGGAGCGAGGCGACCGCGGGCTGGGGCGGGTAGTAGGTGCTCACGAGCAGGATGCGCATGCGAACTCAGCGTAAACGCGTTCGAGCCGCTCGGCGTGCCGGGCCGGGGATCGGCCCTGCAGGGCCTCGCGTGCCCTCGCCCAGGCTCCGCCGTCGATCGCGGTGGTCCGTGCCCAGTCAACCGCGGCCCGTGCCGACGCCGCGTCGAGCGGGTCGAACACGCGGCCGACGCCGAATTCCTCCACGATTTCTCCCGCGCCGCCCCGGTCGGAGACCAGCACCGGCGTGCCCGCCGCGATCGCCTCGAAGAGCACCATCGGCGCGTTCTCGGCGCACAGGCTGGGCAGCACCAGGGCGTCCGAGGCCGCGATCCGCTCGATCGCGGCCGTGCGCGCGAGCCGGCCGTGAAAGTGCATCTCAACGCCCGCGGCGGCGGCCGCCGCCCGGCTTCGCCCGATGTCCTCACCCTCTCCGACAACCTCGAACCTGAGGCCCTCGACGCCCCGGAGCATGAGGACAAACTCGGGCAGGCCCTTCTCGGGCTCGACGCGACCGACGAACACCAGCGTGAGAGGGCCGGCCTGACGCGGTGGACGCGTCGACCCCGGGACCTCGATCGGGTTGGGCACCACGCGGACCGGTCGGCCCAGCGGGGTGAGCAGCCGCTCACCCCATCGGCTCGGCGTGATGATCGCGTCGATCGCGCCGAGCCTGCCCAGGAGGCGGTAGTTCCAGAGGTGCTGAAGGCCCTTGAGCAGTGAGTGCGCCGCGCCGCGGTGGTCCCACCGTGTCAGCAGGAGGTCGGGCACGGACGGCGGGCCCGATGGATCGATCGGCACCGGGCCCATGCGGGTGAACCGGCGGAGCCCCGCGTTGGGGCACACGAGGTGCGCGTCGTGGGCGGTCATGACCGCGAGCCCACGCCCGCCCAGCTTCCAGTGCGCGACCGTCGCGAGCACGCCGGGCGAGAGCAGGTGGTAGATGTTGTGCAGGTGGACGACATCGGGGCGGAACCGCGCGATCGCCCGCCGCAGCGACCGTCTCGCCGGCGCCGAGTCGATGTAAGAAAACGGCGTCCGCCTCAGGCCGACGCCGTCCCCGGTGAACATCTCCACTTCGTGCCCGCGGGCGCGGAGCGCCTCGGCCCCCGCCGCCGCGACCACCTCGGCCCCGCCCCGCTCGCGGTAGTCGTTGACGACCAGCACCCGCATGGGCGGCACTTCCCGAGGGTCAGGCGGACCCGGCGCCGACGCCCGCGACCTTGGACGCGTGCGTGCGCAGGTACGAGACCGTCGAGTCGACAACATGCTGCTTCTGCGTGTCGGTCAGCTCGGGGTAGATCGGGATCGCGATCGTCTCGTTCGCGGCCGACTCGGACTCGGGCAGCGTGCCCGGCGCCCCCTGGCCCAGGTAGGCGAAGCACTTCTGCATGTGCAGCGGGACGGGGTAATAGATCTCCGTGCCGATGTTCTGGTTCTTGAGGTGGTCACGCAGGCCGTCCCGGAGTTCGGCGGGCACGCGGATCGCGTACTGGTTGTAGATGTGCCGCGCCTTGCCCGTCGCCGGCGCGGGCGTGCGGAGCGGCAGGTCGGAGGATTCCGAGAGCGGGGTGGCGCTGGTGAGCGCCCCGGCCTCGGCGAAGGCGCGGTCGTAGAACGCGGCGTTCTCCGCGCGGCCCTCGTGCCACGCCTCGAGGTGCCGCAGCTTGATGCTCAGCACCGCGGCCTGCAGCGCGTCGAGGCGGGAGTTGATCCCGATCATCGAGTGGTAGTACTTCGGCCTCGACCCGTGCAGGCGGAGCATGTCGAGCCGCTCGGCGAGGGCCGAGTCGTTGGTGGTCATGATGCCCCCGTCGCCGAACCCGCCGAGGTTCTTCGAGGGGAAGAACGAGAAGCACCCGACGGCGCCGGCGTTGCCCGCCATGGTGCCGTGGGGGTCCTTCGACCCGATCGCCTGGGCCGCGTCCTCGATCAGCGGCACGCCGAACTCGTCGGCGATCTCGCGGTAGACCGCCAGATCGACGCACTGCCCGAACAGGTGCACCGGCATGATCGCCGCGAGCCGGTCGCACTTGCGGGCGGCCTCGCGGACGCGGTCGGGGCACATGTTGTAGGTCACCGGGTCGATGTCGACATAAACCGGGGTCGCCCCGAGCCGGGCGATCGACCCGCCCGTGGCGAAGAAGGTGTAGGAGGGGCAGATGACCTGGTCGTTCCGTCCCTTGTTGCACCCGATGTTCAGGCCCATGAGGGCGAGCAGGATCGCGTCCGTGCCCGACGCGCACCCGATGGCGTGCTTAGCGCCGGTGTAGGCCGCGATCTCCTTCTCGAACTCGGTCACCTTCGGGCCCATCACGAAATACTGGGCGTCGCAGACCTCGTCCAGCACCCGGCGGATCTCCTCACGCATCGGGGCGTACTGGGCCTTGAGGTCGAGCAGCGGGACATTGATGGCCGTTGTCATGCGTTTCCTCTTCGTTTCGCGACCAATTCAGTCAAAGGTCCGATTCCGCAAGCATAGCCGCCGCAAGGGCTCCCGGGCGGTCCGCGGGGCCCGCGCGGCCCCGAGCGGGCGGGGCGAGGGGCCCGATCAGGCCCCGCCCCGCATGACCGCGAGGTACTCGTCGGCGATCTCCTCGGCCGGGCCGAACCGGTGGACCCGCCCCCGGTCGAGCCAGAGGCACTTGTTGCAGTATTTCTTGATCGTCCCGGCGTCGTGGGTGGCGAGGATGATCGCCTTGTCGCTGCCCAGGTAGGAGAAGATGTTGCCCGCCTTCTGCTTGAACTTCTCGTCGCCCACGCCGATCACCTCGTCGAGCAGGACGATCTGCGGGTTGATGTACATCGCCAGCGAGAAGCCCAGCCTGGCCTTCATGCCCGCCGAGTAGGTCTTGATCGGGGCGTACATGAAGTCCCCGAGTTCGCAGAACTCGATCACCTTGGGCATGATCGCGTCGATCTGCTCGCGGCTGAACCCGAGGATCGCGCCGCGGAGGTGGACATTCTCGAGCCCGCTCAGTTCGGGCTTGAAGCCCGAGGAGAGGTTGAGCAGCGTCCCGATGGTGCCGCGCCGGACGATCTCGCCGCTGTCGGGCTCCTCGATGCCGGCGAGCTGCCTGAGCAGCGTGCTCTTGCCCGCGCCGTTGTGCCCGACGAGCCCGATGACATCGCCCGGGAACGCCTCGAACGACACCCCGCTCAGCGCGTAGAAGTCCTTCGACCCGTCGCCCCGGGGCGCCCCGCCCCGCCCCAGGGCCCTGCGGACCAGATGCCGACCCGCGTGGATGAACGACTCCTTGAAGGTGTCCGCGTAGTGATACCGGATGCGGTATCGCACCACCACCTCGCGGCACTCGAGCAACGCGACCGCCGCCGCCGCGGTGTCGGCCGGCTTCGCCTCGGGCGTGCTGGGCGTCTCGACGGTGGTCACAGGAATTTCGTCACCTTCCCCTGAAGCCGGGCAAAGACGACCATCCCGGCGACCAGCAGGGCGACACAGAACGCCGAGTAGGCGCCCATGAGCGTCATGTCGGGCATCCCGCCCCGGTAGACGATGTCGCGGCTCAGCTCCACCGCGGAGGCGACGGGGTTGAGCAGGTAGAGCGTGCGGAACCGCTCGGGGATGAAGGTCACCGAGTACATCACCGGGGTGAAGTAGAACAGGACGCGGTTGATGTGCTGCACGATACTGGAGAGGTCGCGGAACCGCGCCCCGAGGCACGAGAGCATCAGCACGACCCCCTGGGCCCCGAGGAAACTCACGATCGCGAAGGGGATCAGCAGCAGCGCCGACCACGCCGGCGGCACGCGGAACACGGCCATCAGGGCGGCGAGCACGAGCAATTCAAGGAGCATGTCGTACACGCCCTTGATCGTCACGGGCGTCACCGCCGCGATCCGGGGGAAGTAGCAGCTCTTGATCAGCCCCGCCTGCTGGATGAGCACGCCCGTGCCGCGCGAGATCGCTTGCGTCCAGATCCTGAAGAAGATCGACCCGCAGAAGAAGAAGACGGGGTAGGGCTCGTCCTCGGAGTGGCGCTGGAACACCACCACGACGACGAACATGAAGATCAGCATGTTGATGACGGGGTTGAGCAGGTGCCAGAGATTGCCGAGCACATGGTTGCGCTTGTCGCTCTTGATATCGTGCACCGCGAGCGCCCAGATCAACTGCCGGCTCGACCACGCGTCGCGGAGGAGCGCGATCGCCGGGCCCACCAGCCCCGGGCCGCCCCGCGCCGGCGCGGGCTCGAGCGCGACGCCCCCCGTCATGCCGCGCCCTTGATGTTGAAGAGCATGTCCTCGTACGCCGAGGTGTAGATATCGAGATACCTGCGCTCCTGCGCCTGCCAGGAGACATAGGGGGCGACCTCGCGCGCCCTCGCCTTCATCGCCGCGACCAGGTGCGGGTTGTCGAGCAGATGCTGGATCGCGTCCCGGATCGGCTCGGGGCGGATGTCCGCCACGCAGGTCCCCACGCCGTGGGTCTCGACGAACTGCTGCTTCTCCGGGTGGGCCGAGGCGAGCACGCCGAGGCCCGAGTTGACATAGTGGAACATCTTGTTCCCGAGCCCGTAGTAGTACGAGAGGCAGACGGGCTGCGTGAGCATGAGCCCCATGTCGGCGCACTGAAGCACGCTCGGCAGCCGGTCGGACTCGACGGGGTCGAGCACATACACCCGGTCGCCCAACCCGCGCTTGCGAACCTGGAAATGCACCTCCTTGAGGTACTTCGGGTCCGCGTTGCCCATGATCACCAGCGCCGCCCGGCTGCCGTCGATCTCCTCGAACGCCCGCGCCGTTTCGATGATGCCGCGCCCCCGCGTGATCCGCCCGGCGTAGACAAAGACCATCCGCCGGCAGTCCATGTCGTCGATCTGCTGGCGGATATACGCGTCGGGCTCGGGCGCCCCCTCGTACACCTGCGCGTTCTGCAGCACAACCGGCTTTTCCCAGCCGTACCGCTCGCTCATCACGCGCGCGATGTTCTCGCCCACCGTGATGCGGTGGCTCGCCCGCCCGCCGAGCTTCTTCTCGAAATGGCGGATCCAGTACCGCTCCCGGAAGGGCTTGCGCGTCGGGAAGCTCTCGTCGTAGAGCTCGTGGATGTCGTACACGAACCGCACGCCCTGCAGCCGCGCCGCCAGCGAGGTCGCCCGGAGCGTGTCCGGGTCGTTCGCCTGGTAGACATTCGCGTCCGCGTCGTAGGCCTCGGCGAGCATGCACACGATCCGCGAGAACTTGTAGAGCGGCTGCCCCATCGCCTTGTCGAACCGCTTGCGCCAGGTCTTGATGAGCCCCTTCCAGGCCGACGCGATCGCCCGCCACGCCGACCGCACCACGCCCACGATCGCCGCGACCACCGCCGAGAGCAGCAGCACGATCAGCGCCACGGGCAGAAGCAGCACCGCGAGCAGGGGCCCGAGCCAGAACCGGAGATGGTCCTTGAACGGGAACCTCGCCTCGGTCGCCCGCGCCGCCGCCAGCGCCGACTCGAGCGTCGCGGGCCGCCTCCTGAACATCCGCTTGAACCTGCCCACCACGCGGCCCGCGAGCGACCGCGCCCGCCGCGCCTGCCTCGCCGCGTACCGCGCGCCGCGGATCATCCCGCCGAAGAGCGGGCCCCGCGGGATCCGTGATCTCAGGTTGTCTCCCACCAGACGCTTGAACGCCGCGCCCAGGTCCTCGCCCGGCACCACGCGGATCACCTTCACACCGTTGATCTTCTCGCGCAGCGGCATGCCCTTGCGGTGCACGCCGATGACGACGACCTCGCAGCCGAGCCTGACCAGGCTCTCGCACTGCTTGCGCACCCGGGTGTCGAAGGTGTACGGATTAGTGACCAACTGGCAGACGCGCATGCGATTCGTCCTGCTCCCTGTCGAAGGAAAGATGGTCCGCGAACCCGCCCGGCGGCGTGATCTCGGGCGCCGAATCGAGGAACTGCCGCGCCCACAGCTCGAAACTGAAGAGGTTCCAGAGGTTGTTCGCGTCACGCCAGGACGCGCGCCCGTCCTCCCCGAAGATGTTGTTCAGGTAGACCTCGACCTCGGGCCACTCGAACAGGCCCCGCGCCGCGACCGTGCGCTCGTTGATGAGCGAACGCACGAACTCCTCGATCTGCTTGAGCCAGACCTGCTTGGGCAGGCTGAACCCCCGCTTGGCACGCAGGAACACATGCTTGGGCAGCCTGCGGTACATCGCCCGCTTAAGGAGCACCTTGTGCTCCCCGTGGATGACCTTGAGCACGGGCGGCACCTGCATCGCGAACTCGACGATGCGGTAATCCAGCAGCGGCACCCGGACCTCCAGCGAGTGCGCCATCGACATCTTGTCCAGGTTGAACAGCAGGTCGTTGAGCATGAAGTGCGTCAGGTCGATGTAGCAGAGCCGGTCGAGGGTGTTCCGCGTCCGCACATGGGCCGACATCTCCCGCTGCTTCTCCAGCGAGGGCTCGTCGCGCACCATGTCGTAGAACTCGCCCGTAAAGAAACGCCGCTTGTCGTCCTCGGTGAACGACACCAGCGACCGGAGGAAGCAGTACACCGGGTCCGTCGACTTGTAGCCCATCTTCAACGGGCTCCGCGCCGCCTGGAAGCGCCCGTACCCCGCGAAGCACTCGTCGCCCCCCACGCCCGCGAGCGCAACCTTCACATGCCGCCGAGCCATCGCGCTCACGAAGTAGTTCGGGACCCCCGTCCCGCACGGCTGCCCGTACATCCACGCGATCCGCTCCATCAGCGGGACGATGTCGTACCGCTCGAGCATGTGCAGGTGGTGCTCGGTCCCGATGTGCTGGGCCACATCCGCGGCCCACTCGCTCTCGTCGAAATCCCTCTCCTCGCCCTGGAACCCGATCGTGAACGAGAGCCCGCCCCCGACCGCCTTCGACATCCAATACGCCACCGTCGAGGAATCCACGCCCCCGGACAGGAACGCCCCGACCGGGACATCCGAACGCACCTGCAGCCGCAACGCGTCCTCGAGCAGCTCGGTCAGCCTCGCCTCGGCCGCCTCGGGCTTCATCCGCGAAACGCCCGCCGCCACCGGGATATCCCAGTATCTCTTCTGCCGCGACCGCCCCTGGGCGTCGATCCGCAGCGTGCAGCCCGGCGGCAGCTGGTGCATGTCCTCGAAGATCGTGTCCGGGCAGGGCACCACGCGCCAGGTGAAGAAGTGGCTCAACGCCTTGTGGTTCAGCCGACGCACGCACCCCGGGTGCGCCGCGATCGCCCCGACATCGCTCGCGAACAGCAGCCGGCGCTCGTCCCGGTAGTAGTAGAGCGGCTTGATGCCCAGGTGGTCCCGCGCCAGCAGCAGCGTCCGCTCCTGCCTGTCCCAGAACCCGAACGCGAACATCCCGTTCAGGTGCGTCGGCGCGTCCTCGCCCCACTGGATGCACGCCCGGAGCAGCACCTCGGTGTCGCTGGTCGTCTCGAACTCGTGCCCGAGGCCCTTGAGCCTCTCCCGGAGCTCGATGTAGTTGTAGATCTCCCCGTTGAACGCGATGACATACCGCCCGCACCGGCTCGCCTTGGGCTGGTGCCCGCCCTCGCTCAGGTCGATGATGCTCAGCCGCCGGTGCCCGAGCCCCATCGGGCCCTCGACCCAATACCCCGCGTCGTCCGGGCCGCGGTGCGTCATGAAATCCGTCATCCGCCGCAGCGCGTCCGCGTCGGGCGTCGAATCAGGAACGAACTCGAGACAGCCGGAAATCCCACACATGCGACGCGTCGACTCCCGCCGGTCGCCCGGCATTCGGCCAGATGGCCCACCATCCCGCCTGCGCGGCGAGTCCGCCTAGTCTACGCCCTCCCGGGCCCGATCAGACGCCGGACCCCGGGATCCGCCGATCACCGGGCCCCCACCAGCGCCGAACGCTCCGCGGGGAAGAAGCACTGGTCGAAGTACCGACGCATCCGCAACCCGACAGGGTTCTTCGACGCCAGGGCCCGGATGTCCGCCGGCGTGTACTCGCCCAGCGCCAGCTTGATCGCGAAGTAAGGCTCGACCCACTCGTCGGTGTACAGGAAGGTCGACAGCCTCGGGTTGATCTCCAGCAGCGCCCCGCCGATGAACTGGATCCCGAAGTTGTACCGCAGCGGGATCCTCGCCACGATCTCCTCGATCGAACGCGTGATCTCGGGCCGCTCGACCACCTCGCCCTGCGTGATCACGCCCCCCCGCTCCTTCTCGCGGGTCTTGTGCGTCACCAGCAGGGCCTCGCCGTCAAGCCCGATCACCATCGAGTCGATTTCCTCCCCCTCGAGCACCTCCATCAGAAGCAGCTCGGGGAAGTCCCGCTCCGACCGGAAGATGTCCGTGAACTCCGCCAGCGAGATGAACTTGCTGTCCGGCTTGAAGTTCATCAGCAGATCCCGCCGGCTCGTCCGGTCGTCGATGTAGCGGAACCCACGCGAGCCCTTCGAGTAGGGCGGCTTGAAGCACAGGCGACGCTCGCCGCCCCCCATCGCCCGGAACGCCGCGAGGAACTCCTCCAGCGACTTCACCAGGCGGAACTCGGGCACCCGCACCGAGGGGGCGTCACGCAGCGCGTCGTAGAGCCGGAACTTGTCGTTGGCGACCTCGAGCGCCGACAGCTCCGACACCAGCACCTTCACCCCGATCGCCTCGAAACGCCCGAGGTGCGCCGCGACCACATTGGTCTCGTACGAACTCGCGGGGATCAGGCAGTCCGCCCCCTCCTCCTCGCAAAGCTCCACCAACGCGTCGATGTACCCCGCCTCCTCGGAGCCCGGGATACGCCGGAATCCGTCGGCCAGGAACCGACCCACCGCCTCCCGGTCCGCGTCCGCCCCGATCACCCGGACCGTCCGCTCCTGCACCCCGCGCAGGTACCGGATGCAGGTCGACGCCCCGGGGCAACCCGCCGCCGTAAGAACAACCGTGATCGGCCTCAGCATCTCCGGACTCCCTTCTTCCCGATGCTCAGAGCATCCACCGCACGACCTCGAACGCCTCCGCGAACCCGCCCTCGAGCTGCGCCCCGCGCGTCACCGCGAGCGAACGCATCACATCCTCCTGGAAGTAGGTCCGGTGCCGCTGGCTCTCGTACGCCGCCAACGCCTTCATCTTCTTCTGCAAGTGCCGAGGCTCGAGCGTCTCGAACACATGGCTCGAAAAGGTGATGTTGTTCCAGGGCTCCTCGTAGCACAGGATCGACTGCTTCTTGAACGCCCGGATCGCCTCCCGGCAGATCGTCGCGTGGTCCTGGTGCACATCGTTGAGCGAGGGGCACAGCACCAGGTCCGGCTTCAGGTCGCTCCGAAGCCGGATCAGGTCCTCCAGGATCGCCTGCCGCTGCTCCGGGAAGGTCCTGACCTCATAGTCCATCAGGATCAGCTGACGCTCGGGGTTCATCCCGAGCACCTCCACCGCCCGACGCACCTCCCGCTGCAGGATGTCCGGGGGCAGCCCATCCGGAACCGACCGCTGGCACGAAGAGAACACCGCGTAGATCACATCGTGACCCAACTCGGTCCGCTTGGCCATCAGGCCCCCGCACCCGAGCTCCCCGTCGTCCGTGTGCGGGCCGAGCACCAGAATCCGCCGCTTGCTCTCGAGCACGACCCGCTCCTTGTCCGCCCGCGGGCCACCGGCCCGCCGCCCCAAGCCGACAGCACCGCGGGGCAACGCCCCGCGCGACGCGCCCGGCTTGTCCAGCAACTTCGCCGCCTCTGGTCGCGACCTTC